>Ga0137302_10409_pt1 | contig 22359 bp, 17 predicted proteins | sample Ramsor2O_GlcNAcB_FD_97184 | JGI IMG/M metagenome (GOLD analysis project Ga0137302, IMG submission 97184) | Mouse cecal microbial communities from Vienna, Austria - N-Acetylglucosamine amended with D2O_GlcNAcB | ecosystem: Host-associated > Mammals > Digestive system > Large intestine > Cecum... | reverse complement strand
TTGGCGACGGGCATAAAATTAAACGTAGCGCCAAACCGGGCTGGTATATTTATCACAGCCTGCCCGCCAGTCATCAGGCGATATTTTTCCCGGTATCCGGCTTGAAGAAATGGCGTTATGACCTGGAATATAAAGTTTCTTCCGACTACGCGCTGGCAGCCAAAATGTATAAAGCCGGTTATGCATTTAAAAAACTCAATGGCCTGGTGTCTGAATTTTCCATGGGTGGGGTATCTACCACCAATAATATGGAATTGTGTGCTGACGCGAAAAAAGTCCAACGGCAAATATTACATGTGCCTGGCTTTTGGGCTGAATTATCCTGGCATTTACGCCAACGTACTACCTCAAAGACGAAAGCCTTATATAACAAAAGCTGAATATAAGGGAAAACGATGCAAGATTTAAGCGGTTTCTCGGTACCGAAAGGGTTCCGGGGCGGCAACGCTATTAAAGTGCAATTATGGTGGGCAGTACAGGCAACAATATTTGCCTGGTCGCCACAAGTATTGTATCGCTGGCGGGCATTTTTATTACGTTTATTCGGGGCAAAAATAGGAAAAAACGTAGTTATTCGTCCGTCAGTAAAAATTACCTATCCGTGGAAATTAACCTTAGGTGATTACGCGTGGGTCGGCGATGAGGTCAATTTATATACCCTCGGTGAAATAACCATTGGCGCACATTCGGTGATATCGCAAAAAAGTTATTTATGCACCGGTAGCCACGACCATGCAAGTCAACATTTCACCATTAACGCCACGCCTATTGTGATTGGCGAGAAATGCTGGCTGGCAACCGATGTCTTTGTTGCCCCAGGCGTCACAATCGGCGACGGCACCGTCGTGGGTGCACGAAGCAGTGTTTTTAAATCGCTTCCGGCAAATGTGGTTTGCCGGGGGAATCCCGCAGTGGTGATACGCGAACGCGTTGAAACTGAATAAATTCAAAAAATACAGAGGAATAAGACATGTCAAAAGTCGCTCTCATCACCGGTGTAACCGGACAAGACGGTTCTTACCTGGCAGAGTTTCTGCTGGAAAAAGGTTACGAGGTGCATGGTATTAAGCGTCGTGCATCGTCATTCAACACCGAGCGCGTGGATCACATTTATCAGGATCCGCACACCTGCAACCCGAAATTCCATCTGCATTATGGCGACCTGAGTGATACCTCCAACCTGACGCGCATTTTGCGTGAAGTGCAGCCGGATGAAGTGTACAACCTGGGCGCAATGAGCCACGTTGCGGTTTCTTTTGAGTCACCGGAATATACCGCAGACGTCGATGCGATGGGTACGCTGCGCCTGCTGGAGGCGATCCGCTTCCTCGGTCTGGAAAAGAAAACCCGTTTCTATCAGGCTTCCACCTCTGAACTGTATGGTCTGGTGCAGGAAATTCCGCAGAAAGAAACCACGCCGTTCTACCCACGCTCTCCGTATGCGGTCGCCAAACTGTACGCCTACTGGATCACCGTTAACTACCGCGAATCCTACGGCATGTACGCCTGTAACGGTATTCTCTTCAACCATGAATCCCCGCGCCGCGGCGAAACCTTCGTTACCCGCAAAATCACCCGCGCAATCGCCAACATCGCCCAGGGGCTGGAGTCGTGCCTGTACCTCGGCAATATGGATTCCCTGCGTGACTGGGGCCACGCCAAAGACTACGTAAAAATGCAGTGGATGATGCTGCAACAGGAACAGCCGGAAGATTTCGTTATCGCGACCGGCGTTCAGTACTCCGTGCGTCAGTTCGTGGAAATGGCAGCGGCACAGCTGGGCATCAAACTGCGCTTTGAAGGCACGGGTGTTGAAGAGAAGGGCATTGTGGTTTCCGTCACCGGGCATGACGCGCCGGGCGTTAAACCGGGTGATGTGATTATCGCCGTTGATCCGCGTTACTTCCGTCCGGCTGAAGTTGAAACGCTGCTCGGCGACCCGACCAAAGCGCACGAAAAACTGGGCTGGAAACCGGAAATCACCCTCAGAGAGATGGTGTCTGAAATGGTGGCTAATGACCTCGAAGCGGCGAAAAAACACTCTCTGCTGAAATCTCACGGCTACGACGTGGCGATCGCGCTGGAGTCATAAGCATGAGTAAACAACGCATTTTTATCGCTGGCCATCGTGGGATGGTCGGTTCCGCCATCACGCGGCAGCTCGAACAGCGCGGTGATGTGGAACTGGTATTACGCACCCGCGACGAGCTGAACCTGCTGGACAGCCGCGCGGTGCATGATTTCTTTGCCAGCGAACGCATTGACCAGGTCTATCTGGCGGCGGCGAAAGTGGGCGGCATTGTTGCCAACAACACCTATCCGGCGGATTTCATCTACCAGAACATGATGATTGAGAGCAACATCATTCACGCCGCGCATCAGAACGACGTGAACAAACTGCTGTTTCTTGGATCGTCCTGTATCTACCCGAAACTGGCAAAACAGCCGATGGCAGAAAGCGAGTTATTGCAGGGCACGCTGGAGCCGACCAACGAGCCTTACGCCATTGCCAAAATCGCCGGGATCAAACTGTGCGAATCTTACAACCGCCAGTATGGACGCGATTACCGCTCTGTCATGCCGACCAACCTGTACGGGCCGCATGACAACTTCCACCCGAGTAATTCGCATGTGATCCCAGCATTGCTGCGTCGCTTCCACGAGGCGACGGCACAGAATGCGCCGGACGTGGTGGTGTGGGGCAGCGGCACACCGATGCGCGAATTTCTGCACGTCGATGATATGGCGGCGGCGAGCATTCATGTCATGGAGCTGGCGCACGAAGTCTGGCTGGAGAACACCCAGCCGATGCTGTCGCACATTAACGTCGGTACCGGTGTTGACTGCACTATCCGCGAGCTGGCGCAAACCATCGCCAAAGTGGTGGATTACAAAGGTCGGGTGGTTTTTGATGCCAGCAAGCCGGATGGTACGCCGCGCAAACTGCTGGATGTGACGCGCCTGCATCAGCTTGGCTGGTATCACGAAATCTCACTGGAAGCGGGGCTTGCCAGCACTTACCAGTGGTTCCTTGAGAATCGAGACCGCTTTCGGGGGTAATGATGTTTTTACGTCAGGAAGACTTTGCCACGGTAGTGCGCTCCACACCGCTTGTCTCTCTCGACTTTATTGCCGAGAACAGTCGCGGCGAGTTTCTGCTTGGCAAAAGAACCAACCGCCCGGCGCAGGGTTACTGGTTTGTGCCGGGAGGGCGCGTGCAGAAAGACGAAACGCTGGAAGCCGCATTTGAGCGGCTGACGATGGCGGAACTGGGGCTGCGTCTGCCGATAACAGCAGGCCAGTTTTACGGTGTCTGGCAGCACTTTTATGACGATAACTTCTCTGGCACGGATTTCACCACTCACTATGTGGTGCTCGGTTTTCGCTTCAGAGTCGCTGAAGAAGATCTGATACTGCCGGATGAGCAGCATGACGATTACCGCTGGCTGACGCCGGACGCGCTGCTCGCCAGTGACAATGTTCACGCTAACAGCCGCGCCTATTTTCTCGCTGAGAAGCGTGCCGGAGTACCCGGATTATGAAAATACTGGTCTACGGCATTAACTACTCGCCGGAGTTAACCGGCATCGGCAAATACACCGGAGAAATGGTGGAATGGCTGGCGGCGCAAGGTCATGAGGTGCGGGTTATTACCGCACCGCCTTACTACCCGCAGTGGCAGGTGGGTGAGAACTATTCCGCCTGGCGCTACAAACGAGAAGAGGGGGCCGCCACGGTGTGGCGCTGCCCGCTGTATGTGCCAAAACAGCCGAGCACCCTGAAACGCCTGTTGCATCTCGGCAGTTTTGCCGTCAGCAGTTTCTTTCCGCTGATGGCGCAACGTCGCTGGAAGCCGGATCGCATTATTGGCGTGGTACCAACGCTGTTTTGCACGCCGGGAATGCGCCTGCTGGCGAAACTCTCTGGCGCGCGTACCGTGCTGCATATTCAGGATTACGAAGTGGACGCCATGCTGGGGCTGGGCCTTGCCGGAAAAGGCAAAGGCGGCAAAGTGGCACAGCTGGCAACGGCGTTCGAACGTAGCGGACTGCATAACGTCGATAACGTCTCCACGATTTCGCGTTCGATGATGAATAAAGCCATCGAAAAAGGCGTGGCGGCGGAAAGCGTCATCTTCTTCCCCAACTGGTCGGAAATTGCCCGTTTTCAGCATGTCGCAGACGCCGATGTTGATGCCCTTCGTAACCAGCTTGGCCTGCCGGATAACAAAAAAATCATTCTTTACTCCGGCAATATTGGTGAAAAGCAGGGGCTGGAAAACGTTATTGAAGCTGCCGAACGCCTGCGTGATGAACCGCTGATTTTTGCCATTGTCGGGCAGGGCGGCGGCAAAGCGCGGCTGGAAAAAATGGCGCAGCAGCGTGGACTGCGCAACATGCAATTTTTCCCGCTGCAATCGTATGACGCTTTACCCGCACTGCTGAAGATGGGCGATTGCCATCTGGTGGTGCAAAAACGCGGCGCGGCAGATGCCGTATTGCCGTCGAAACTGACCAATATTCTGGCAGTAGGCGGTAACGCGGTGATTACCGCAGAGGCCCACACAGAACTGGGACAGCTTTGCGAAACCTTTCCGGGCATTGCGGTTTGCGTGGAACCGGAATCGGTCGAGGCGCTGGTGGCGGGGATTCGTCAGGCGCTCCTGCTGCCCAAGTACAACACGGTGGCACGTGAATATGCCGAACGCACGCTCGATAAAGAGAACGTGTTACGTCAATTTATAAATGATATTCGGGGATAATTATGGCGCAGTCGAAACTCTATCCAGTTGTGATGGCAGGTGGCTCCGGTAGCCGCTTATGGCCGCTTTCCCGCGTACTTTACCCCAAGCAGTTTTTATGCCTGAAAGGCGATCTCACCATGCTGCAAACCACCATCTGCCGCCTGAACGGCGTGGAGTGCGAAAGCCCGGTGGTGATTTGCAATGAGCAGCACCGCTTTATTGTCGCGGAACAGCTGCGTCAACTGAACAAACTTACCGAGAACATTATTCTCGAACCTGCAGGGCGTAACACTGCACCGGCCATTGCGCTGGCGGCGCTGGCGGCAAAACGTCATAGCCCGGAGAACGACCCGTTAATGCTGGTGCTGGCGGCGGATCATGTAATTGCCGATGAAGACGCGTTCCGTGCCGCCGTGCGTAATGCCATGCCATATGCCGAAGCGGGCAAGCTGGTGACCTTTGGCATTGTGCCGGATCTACCAGAAACCGGTTATGGCTATATTCGTCGCGGTGAAGTGTCTGCGGGTGAGCAGGATACGGTGGCCTTTGAAGTGGCGCAGTTTGTCGAAAAACCGAATCTGGAAACCGCCCAGGCCTATGTGGCAAGCGGCGAATATTACTGGAACAGCGGCATGTTCCTGTTCCGCGCCGGACGCTATCTCGAAGAACTGAAAAAATATCGCCCGGATATTCTCGATGCCTGTGAAAAAGCGATGAGCGCCGTCGATCCGGATCTTGATTTTATTCGTGTGGATGAAGAAGCGTTTCTCGCCTGCCCGGAAGAGTCGGTGGATTACGCGGTCATGGAACGTACGGCAGATGCTGTTGTGGTGCCGATGGATGCGGGCTGGAGCGATGTTGGTTCCTGGTCTTCATTATGGGAGATCAGCGCCCACACCGCCGAGGGCAACGTTTGCCACGGCGATGTGATTAATCACAAAACTGAAAACAGCTATGTGTATGCCGAATCTGGCCTGGTCACCACCGTCGGGGTGAAAGATCTGGTAGTGGTGCAGACCAAAGATGCGGTGCTGATTGCCGACCGTAACGCGGTACAGGATGTGAAAAAAGTGGTCGAGCAGATCAAAGCCGATGGTCGCCATGAGCATCGGGTGCATCGCGAAGTGTATCGTCCGTGGGGCAAATATGACTCTATCGACGCGGGCGACCGCTACCAGGTGAAACGCATCACCGTGAAACCGGGCGAAGGCTTGTCGGTACAGATGCACCATCACCGCGCGGAACACTGGGTGGTGGTTGCGGGAACGGCAAAAGTCACCATTGACGGTGATATCAAACTGCTTGGTGAAAACGAGTCCATTTATATTCCGCTGGGGGCGACGCACTGCCTGGAAAACCCGGGGAAAATTCCGCTCGATTTAATTGAAGTACGCTCCGGCTCTTATCTCGAAGAGGATGATGTGGTGCGTTTCGCGGATCGCTACGGACGGGTGTAAACGTCGCATCAGGCGCTGTTTGTCGGATGCGGCGTGAACGCCTTATCCGACCTACGGTTCGGTTTTGTAGGCCTGATAAGACGCGGCAGCGTCGCATCAGGCAATGAATGCGAAACCGCGGTGTAAATAACGACAAAAACAAAATTGGCCGTTTCGGTCAGGGCCAACTATTGCCTGAAAAAGGGTAACGATATGAAAAAATTAACCTGCTTTAAAGCCTATGATATTCGCGGGAAATTAGGCGAAGAACTGAATGAAGATATTGCCTGGCGTATTGGGCGTGCCTATGGCGAATTTCTCAAACCGAAAACCATTGTGTTAGGCGGTGATGTCCGCCTCACCAGCGAAACCTTAAAACTGGCGCTGGCAAAAGGTTTGCAGGATGCGGGCGTCGATGTGCTGGATATTGGCATGTCCGGCACCGAAGAGATCTATTTCGCCACGTTCCATCTCGGTGTGGATGGCGGCATTGAAGTTACCGCCAGCCATAATCCGATGGATTACAACGGCATGAAACTGGTGCGCGAAGGGGCTCGCCCGATCAGCGGTGATACCGGACTGCGCGACGTCCAGCGTCTGGCAGAAGCCAACGACTTTCCTCCCGTCGATGAAACCAAACGCGGTCGCTATCAGCAAATCAATCTGCGTGACGCTTACGTTGATCACCTGTTCGGTTATATCAACGTCAAAAACCTCACGCCGCTCAAGCTGGTGATTAACTCCGGGAATGGCGCAGCGGGTCCGGTGGTGGACGCCATTGAAGCCCGCTTTAAAGCCCTCGGCGCGCCCGTGGAATTAATCAAAGTACACAACACACCGGACGGCAATTTCCCCAACGGTATTCCTAACCCGCTGCTGCCGGAATGTCGCGACGACACCCGCAATGCGGTCATCAAACACGGCGCGGATATGGGCATTGCCTTTGATGGCGATTTTGACCGCTGCTTCCTGTTTGACGAAAAAGGGCAGTTTATTGAGGGTTACTACATTGTCGGCCTGCTGGCAGAAGCGTTCCTCGAAAAAAATCCCGGCGCGAAGATCATCCACGATCCTCGTCTCTCCTGGAATACCGTTGATGTGGTGACTGCCGCAGGTGGCACCCCGGTAATGTCGAAAACCGGACACGCCTTTATTAAAGAACGTATGCGCAAGGAAGACGCCATCTACGGTGGCGAAATGAGCGCCCACCATTACTTCCGTGATTTCGCTTACTGCGACAGCGGCATGATCCCATGGCTGCTGGTCGCCGAACTGGTGTGCCTGAAAGGAAAAACGCTGGGCGAACTGGTGCGCGACCGGATGGCGGCGTTTCCGGCAAGCGGTGAGATCAACAGCAAACTGGCGCAACCCGTTGAGGCGATTAATCGCGTGGAACAGCATTTTAGCCGCGAGGCGCTGGCGGTGGATCGCACCGATGGTATCAGCATGACCTTTGCCGACTGGCGCTTTAACCTGCGCTCCTCCAACACCGAACCGGTGGTGCGGTTGAATGTGGAATCGCGCGGTGATGTACCGCTGATGGAAGCGCGAACGCGAACTCTGCTGACGTTGCTGAATGAGTAATGTCGGATCTTCCCTTACCCCACTGCGGGTAAGGGGCTAATAACAGGAACAACGATGACAAATCTAAAAAAGCGCGAGCGAGCGAAAACCAATGCATCGTTAATCTCTATGGTGCAACGCTTTTCAGATATCACCATCATGTTTGCCGGACTATGGCTGGTTTGCGAAGTGAGCGGACTGTCATTCCTCTACATGCACCTGTTGGTGGCGTTGATTACGCTGGTGGTGTTCCAGATGCTGGGCGGCATCACCGATTTTTATCGCTCATGGCGCGGTGTTCGGGCAGCGACAGAATTTGCCCTGTTGCTACAAAACTGGACCTTAAGCGTTATTTTCAGCGCCGGACTGGTGGCGTTCAACAATGATTTCGACACGCAACTGAAAATCTGGCTGGCGTGGTATGGGCTGACCAGTATCGGACTGGTGGTTTGCCGTTCATGTATTCGCATTGGGGCGGGCTGGCTGCGTAATCATGGCTATAACAAGCGTATGGTCGCCGTAGCGGGAGATTTAGCCGCCGGACAAATGCTGATGGAGAGCTTCCGTAATCAGCCGTGGTTAGGGTTTGAAGTGGTGGGCGTTTACCACGACCCGAAACCGGGTGGCGTTTCTAACGACTGGGCGGGCAATCTGCAACAGCTGGTCGAGGATGCGAAAGCGGGCAAGATTCATAACGTCTATATCGCGATGCAAATGTGCGACGGCGCGCGAGTGAAAAAACTGGTCCATCAACTGGCGGACACCACCTGTTCGGTGCTGCTGATCCCCGATGTCTTTACCTTCAACATTCTCCATTCACGTCTCGAAGAGATGAACGGCGTTCCGGTGGTGCCGCTGTATGACACGCCGCTTTCCGGGGTTAACCGCCTGCTAAAACGTGCGGAAGACATTGTGCTGGCGACGCTGATCTTGCTGCTGATCTCCCCGGTGCTGTGCTGTATTGCGCTGGCGGTGAAACTCAGTTCACCTGGGCCGGTTATTTTCCGCCAGACTCGCTACGGCATGGATGGCAAGCCGATCAAAGTGTGGAAGTTCCGTTCCATGAAAGTGATGGAGAACGACAAAGTGGTGACTCAGGCGACGCAGAACGATCCGCGCGTCACTAAAGTGGGGAACTTTCTGCGCCGCACCTCGCTGGATGAACTGCCGCAGTTTATCAATGTGCTGACCGGCGGGATGTCGATTGTCGGTCCGCGTCCGCACGCGGTAGCGCATAACGAACAGTATCGCCAGCTCATTGAAGGCTACATGCTGCGCCACAAAGTGAAACCGGGCATTACCGGCTGGGCGCAGATTAATGGCTGGCGCGGCGAAACCGACACGCTGGAGAAAATGGAAAAACGCGTCGAGTTCGACCTTGAGTACATCCGCGAATGGAGCGTCTGGTTCGATATCAAAATCGTTTTCCTGACGGTATTCAAAGGTTTCGTTAACAAAGCGGCATATTGATATGAGCTTACGTGAAAAAACCATCAGCGGCGCGAAGTGGTCGGCGATTGCCACGGTGATCATCATCGGCCTCGGGCTGGTGCAGATGACCGTGCTGGCGCGGATTATCGACAACCACCAATTCGGCCTGCTGACTGTGTCGCTGGTGATAATCGCGCTGGCAGATACGCTTTCTGACTTCGGTATCGCTAACTCGATTATTCAGCGAAAAGAAATCAGTCACCTTGAACTCACCACGTTGTACTGGCTGAACGTCGGGCTGGGGCTTGTGGTGTGCGTGGCGGTGTTTTTGTTGAGTGATGCCATTGGTGACGTGCTGAATAACCCGGACCTGGCACCGTTGATTAAAACATTGTCGCTGGCGTTTGTGGTGATCCCCCACGGGCAACAGTTCCGCGCGTTGATGCAGAAGGAGCTGGAGTTCAACAAAATCGGCATGATCGAAACCAGCGCGGTGCTGGCGGGCTTTACTTTTACGGTGGTTAGCGCCCATTTCTGGCCGCTGGCGATGACCGCGATCCTCGGTTATCTGGTCAATAGTGCGGTAAGAACGCTGCTGTTTGGCTACTTTGGCCGCAAAATTTATCGCCCCGGTCTGCATTTCTCGCTGGCGTCGGTGGCACCAAACTTACGTTTTGGTGCCTGGCTGACGGCGGACAGCATCATCAACTATCTCAATACCAACCTTTCAACGCTGGTGCTGGCGCGTATTCTCGGCGCGGGCGTGGCTGGGGGATACAACCTGGCGTACAACGTGGCCGTTGTGCCGCCGATGAAGCTGAACCCAATCATCACCCGCGTGTTGTTTCCGGCATTCGCCAAAATTCAGGACGATACCGAAAAGCTGCGTGTTAACTTCTACAAGCTGCTGTCGGTAGTGGGGATTATCAACTTTCCGGCGCTGCTGGGGCTGATGGTGGTGTCGAATAACTTCGTACCGCTGGTATTCGGCGAAAAGTGGAACAGCATTATTCCGGTGCTGCAATTGCTGTGTATTGTGGGTCTGCTGCGCTCCGTGGGTAACCCGATTGGTTCGCTGCTGATGGCGAAAGCGCGGGTCGACATCAGCTTTAAATTCAACGTATTCAAAACATTTCTGTTTATTCCGGCGATTGTTATTGGTGGGCAGATGGCGGGCGCAATCGGCGTCACGCTCGGTTTCCTGCTGGTGCAGATTATCAACACCATTCTGAGTTACTTCGTGATGATTAAACCGGTTCTTGGTTCCAGTTATCGCCAGTACATCCTGAGTTTGTGGCTGCCGTTTTACCTCTCGCTGCCGACGCTGGTGGTTAGTTATGCGCTGGGCATTGTGCTGAAAGGGCAACTGGCGCTGGGGATGCTGCTGGCGGTGCAAATAGCCGCGGGCGTGCTGGCGTTTGTGGTGATGATTGTGCTGTCGCGCCATCCGCTGGTGGTGGAAGTGAAGCGTCAGTTTTGTCGCAGCGAAAAAATGAAAATGCTTTTACGGGCGGGGTGAGTTGCTGTTTTCGGTTCCGACAACGGTTGCCGGATGCGGCGTAAAACGCCTTATCCATCCTACGGTTCTGTGCTCGGGACCTGTAGGCCTGATAAGACGCGTCAGCGTCGCATCAGGCAAAAAGCGGCAACGAACACAACAAACACAGCCTCACCTGGCATCAAATTTATGAGGAAAAAATGAAATTACTTATTCTGGGCAACCACACTTGCGGCAATCGTGGCGACAGTGCCATCTTGCGCGGCTTACTTGATGCCATCAACATCCTCAATCCACAAGCCGAAGTGGACGTGATGAGCCGCTATCCGGTCAGTTCTTCCTGGCTGCTCAACCGCCCGGTAATGGGCGATCCGCTGTTCCTGCAAATGAAACAACACAACAGCGCGGCGGGCGTTGTCGGGCGCGTTAAAAAAGTCCTCCGTCGCCGCTATCAACACCAGGTATTGCTCTCACGCGTCACCGACACTGGCAAGCTGCGTAATATCGCCATCGCCCAGGGATTCACCGACTTCGTGCGCATGCTCTCAGGTTACGACGCCATTATTCAGGTCGGAGGATCGTTTTTTGTCGATCTCTACGGCGTGCCGCAGTTTGAACATGCGCTTTGCACGTTTATGGCGAAAAAGCCGCTGTTTATGATTGGTCACAGCGTCGGCCCCTTCCAGGATGAGCAATTTAACCAACTGGCGAACTACGTTTTTGGTCACTGTGACGCGCTGATCCTGCGCGAATCGGTCAGCCTTGATTTGATGAAACGTAGCAATATTACTACCGCAAAAGTTGAACATGGCGTTGATACCGCGTGGCTGGTCGATCACCACACCAAAGATTTCACCGCCAGCTATGCCGTCCAACACTGGCTGGACGTTGCCGCACAACAGAAAACGGTGGCAATTACCCTGCGCGAACTGGCACCGTTCGACAAACGTCTCGGCACCACTCAACAAGCGTATGAAAAAGCCTTTGCCGGGGTGGTCAATCGCATTCTCGACGAAGGGTATCAGGTGATTGCGCTTTCCACCTGTACGGGCATCGACAGCTATAACAAAGACGATCGCATGGTGGCGCTCAATCTGCGCCAGCACATCAGCGATCCTGCCCGTTACCACGTAGTGATGGATGAACTCAACGATCTGGAAATGGGCAAAATTCTCGGTGCCTGTGAACTCACCGTCGGTACGCGCCTGCACTCTGCCATTATCTCGATGAATTTTGCCACTCCGGCGATTGCCATCAACTATGAACATAAATCCGCCGGGATTATGCAACAACTGGGGCTACCAGAGATGGCAATTGATATTCGTCATTTATTAGACGGCAGCCTGCAAGCGATGGTTGCGGATACCTTAGGCCAGCTTCCGGCGCTGAATGCGCGACTTAGTGAAGCCGTCAGTCGTGAGCGTCAGACAGGAATGCAGATGGTGCAGTCCGTACTGGAACGCATCGGGGAGGTGAAATGAAGGTCGGCTTCTTCTTATTGAAATTTCCGCTGTCGTCGGAAACCTTCGTCCTCAACCAAATCACTGCGTTTATTGATATGGGCTTTGAGGTGGAGATTGTCGCGCTGCAAAAAGGCGACACACAAAACACCCACGCGGCATGGACGAAATACAACCTTGCCGCCAGAACCCGCTGGTTACAGGACGAACCTACGGGCAAAGTGGCGAAACTGCGCCACCGAGCCAGTCAGACCTTGCGCGGCATTCATCGTAAAAATACCTGGCAGGCGCTCAACCTCAAACGCTATGGTGCCGAGTCGCGGAACCTGATTTTGTCTGCCATTTGCGGCCAGGTCGCAACACCATTTTATGCCGATGTCTTTATCGCTCATTTTGGCCCTGCGGGGGTAACCGCAGCAAAACTACGCGAACTGGGTGTCATTCGCGGCAAAATTGCCACTATCTTCCACGGTATTGATATCTCCAGTCGGGAAGTGCTCAACCACTACACTCCCGAATATCAACAACTGTTTCGCCGTGGCGACCTGATGTTACCGATAAGCGATTTGTGGGCCGGAAGGCTGCAAAAAATGGGCTGCCCGAGGGAAAAAATTGCCGTATCGCGTATGGGCGTGGACATGACGCGTTTTAGCCCGCGTCCGGTGAAACCGCCCGCAACGCCGCTGGAAATCATTTCCGTCGCACGCTTAACCGAGAAAAAAGGCCTGCATGTGGCGATCGAAGCCTGCCGTCAGTTGAAAGAGCAGGGCGTGGCATTTCGCTATCGCATCCTCGGCATTGGCCCGTGGGAACGACGCCTGCGCACGCTCATCGAACAATATCAACTGGAAGATGTGGTGGAGATGCCGGGCTTTAAACCGAGCCATGAAGTGAAAGCGATGCTCGACGATGCGGATGTCTTCCTCTTGCCATCGGTTACAGGTGCGGACGGCGATATGGAAGGCATTCCGGTGGCGCTGATGGAAGCGATGGCGGTCGGCATTCCGGTTGTTTCTACTCTACATAGCGGAATACCGGAACTGGTGGAGGCCGATAAATCCGGCTGGCTGGTGCCTGAGAACGATGCTCGCGCACTGGCGCAACGCCTGGCGGCATTTAGCCAACTGGACACCGACGAACTGGCTCCGGTCGTCAAACGTGCACGCGAAAAAGTCGAACACGATTTTAACCAGCAGGTGATTAATCGAGAACTCGCCAGCTTGCTGCAGGCTTTATAGAGGAGAACGTATGCCATTTAAAAAACTCTCCCGACGCACCTTCCTGACGGCAAGCTCCGCGCTTGCCTTCCTCCATACACCTTTCGCCCGTGCACTTCCTGCCCGACAAAGCGTTAACATTAACGACTACAACCCTCACGACTGGATCGCCTCATTTAAACAAGCCTTCGGCGAAGGGCAAACGGTCGTCGTGCCTGCCGGATTGGTTTGCGACAATATCAACACCGGCATCTTCATTCCTGCAGGTAAAACGTTACACATCCTTGGAAGCCTGCGCGGCAACGGCAGAGGGCGATTTGTCTTACAGGACGGCAGCCAGGTGACAGGGGGGGAGGGCGGCAGTATGCATAACATCACCCTGGATGTGCGCGGCTCTGACTGCACCATCAAAGGGCTGACTATGAGCGGCTTTGGTCCGGTAACGCAGATTTATATCGGCGGCAAAAACAAACGGGTCATGCGCAACCTGACCATCGATAACCTGACCGTTAGCCACGCTAATTACGCCATCTTACGCCAGGGATTTCATAACCAGATTATCGGTGCCAACATCACCAACTGTAAGTTCAGCGACTTACAAGGCGACGCCATTGAATGGAACGTGGCAATTAACGACAGTGATATTTTGATCTCCGACCATGTCATCGAGCGCATCAACTGTACTAATGGCAAAATCAACTGGGGCATCGGCATAGGCCTTGCGGGGAGTACCTACGATAATAACTACCCGGAAGACCAGGCAGTGAAAAACTTTGTCGTGGCGAATATCACGGGATCGGATTGTCGGCAGTTGATCCATGTTGAAAATGGCAAACATTTTGTTATTCGTAATATCAAAGCTCGCAATATCACGCCGGATTTCAGTAAGAAAGCAGGCATTGATAACGCGACAGTTGCTATTTACGGTTGTGACAATTTCGTGATTGATAATATTGAAATGATTAATAGCGCCGGGATGTTAATCGGCTATGGGGTAATTAAAGGCAAATATCTCTCGATACCGCAAAATTTCCGAGTGAATAATATTCAACTGGATAACACCCATCTTGTTTATAAATTGCGCGGCATCCAAATCTCCGCCGGGAATGCTGTCTCCTTTGTGGCGCTGACTAACATTGAGATGAAGCGTGCGTCGCTGGAGTTACACAACAAACCGCAACATCTTTTTATGCGTAATATTAATGTGATGCAGGAATCCTCTCTTGGACCCGCATTGAGCATGAACTTCGACATGCGCAAAGACGTTCGCGGCGTCTTTATGGCGAAAAAAGAAACACTCCTGTCTCTTGCAAATGTTCATGCGGTGAATGAAAGAGGACAAAGCTCCGTCGATATCGACAGGATTAATCACCATATTGTTAATGTGGAAAAGATTAACTTTAGATTGCCAGAACGGAGGGAGTAGATTTGCGACCATTCCTGGAAAAATGGAGCCATACTTAGGAACAATGCTACTGCAATCCACAACGAAGCGGCGTAACATCACAAGTAATTCAGTAATCAATTCAGGGTAATTGATGCTGGCGAAAAAAATCGAACAAGCTATAATTCAGCAACCATTTTACAGGTGGATGAAATAATGACGAATTTAAAAGCAGTTATTCCTGTAGCGGGTCTTGGGATGCATATGTTGCCTGCCACTAAGGCGATTCCCAAAGAGATGCTACCGATCGTCGACAAGCCAATGATTCAGTACATTGTTGACGAGATTGTGGCTGCAGGGATCAAAGAAATCCTCCTGGTAACTCATGCGTCCAAGAACGCGGTCGAAAACCACTTCGACACCTCTTATGAATTAGAATCTCTCCTTGAGCAGCGCGTAAAGCGTCAACTACTGGCGGAAGTACAGTCCATTTGCCCGCCGGGCGTGACCATTATGAACGTGCGTCAGGGCGAACCCTTAGGTTTAGGCCACTCCATTTTGTGTGCACGACCCGCCATTGGTGACAACCCATTTGTCGTGGTGCTGCCAGACGTTGTGATCGACGACGCCAGCGCCGACCCGCTGCGCTACAACCTTGCTGCCATGATTGCGCGTTTCAATGAAACGGGCCGTAGCCAGGTGCTGGCAAAACGTATGCCGGGTGACCTCTCTGAATACTCCGTTATTCAGACCAAAGAACCACTGGATCGTGAAGGTAAAGTCAGCCGCATTGTTGAATTTATCGAAAAACCGGATCAGCCGCAGACGCTGGACTCAGACATCATGGCCGTTGGTCGCTATGTGCTTTCTGCCGATATTTGGCCGGAACTGGAACGTACTCAGCCAGGTGCATGGGGACGTATCCAACTAACTGATGCTATTGCCGAACTGGCGAAAAAACAGTCCGTTGATGCCATGCTGATGACAGGTGACAGCTACGACTGCGGTAAAAAAATGGGCTATATGCAGGCGTTTGTGAAGTATGGGCTGCGCAACCTGAAAGAAGGGGCGAAGTTCCGTAAAGGGATTGAGAAGCTGTTAAGCGAATAATGAAAATCTGACCGAATGTAACGGTTGATAAGAAAATTATTACGGCAGTGAAGATTCGTGGCGAAAGTAATTTGTTGCGAATTTTCCTGCCGTTGTTTTATATAAACAATCAGAATAACAACGAGTTAGCAATAGGATTTTAGTCAAAGTTTTCCAGGATTTTCCTTGTTTCCAGAGCGGATTGGTAAGACAATTAGCGTTTGAATTTTTCGGGTTTAGCGCGAGTGGGTAACGCTCGTCACATCGTGGACATGTATGCAGTGCTCTGGTAGCTGTAAAGCCAGGGGCGGTAGCGTGCATTAATACCTCTATTAATCAAACTGAGAGCCGCTTATTTCACAGCATGCTCTGAAGTAATATGGAATAATAAAGTGAAGATACTTGTTACTGGTGGCGCAGGATTTATTGGTTCTGCTGTAGTTCGTCACATTATAAATAATACGCAGGATAGTGTTGTTAATGTCGATAAATTAACGTACGCCGGAAACCTGGAATCACTTGCAGATGTTTCTGACTCTAAACGCTATGTTTTTGAACATGCGGATATTTGCGATGCTGCTGCAATGGCGCGGATTTTTGCTCAGCATCAGCCGGATGCAGTGATGCACCTGGCTGCTGAAAGCCATGTGGATCGTTCAATTACAGGCCCTGCGGCATTTATTGAAACCAATATTGTTGGTACTTATGTCCTTTTGGAAGCGGCTCGCAATTACTGGTCTGCTCTTGATGGCGACAAGAAAAATAGCTTCCGTTTTCATCATATTTCTACTGACGAAGTCTATGGTGATTTGCCTCATCCTGACGAAGTAAATAATAAAGAACAATTACCCCTCTTTACTGAGACGACAGCTTACGCGCCTAGTAGTCCTTATTCCGCATCAAAAGCATCCAGCGATCATTTAGTCCGTGCGTGGAAACGTACCTATGGTTTACCGACCATTGTGACTAACTGTTCGAATAACTACGGTCCTTATCACTTTCCGGAAAAATTGATTCCACTAGTAATTCTTAATGCTCTGGAAGGTAAGGCATTACCTATTTATGGCAAAGGGGATCAAATTCGTGACTGGCTGTATGTTGAAGATCATGCGCGTGCGTTATATACCGTCGTAACCGAAGGTAAAGCGGGTGAAACTTATAACATTGGTGGACACAACGAAAAGAAAAACATCGATGTAGTGCTCACTATTTGTGATTTGTTGGATGAGATTGTCCCGAAAGAGAAATCTTACCGCGAGCAAATTACTTATGTTGCCGATCGTCCGGGACACGATCGACGTTATGCGATTGATGCTGAGAAGATTGGTCGCGAATTGGGATGGAAACCACAGGAAACGTTTGAGAGCGGGATTCGGAAGACAGTGGAATGGTACCTGTCCAATACAAAATGGGTTGATAATGTGAAAAGTGGTGCCTATCAATCGTGGATTGAACAGAACTATGAGGGCCGCCAGTAATGAATATCCTCCTTTTCGGCAAAACAGGGCAGGTAGGTTGGGAACTACAGCGTGCGCTGGCACCTTTGGGTAATTTGATTGCTCTTGATGTTCACTCTACTGATTATTGTGGTGATTTTAGTAACCCAGAAGGTGTGGCTGAAACCGTCAAAAAAATTCGTCCTGACGTTATTGTTAATGCTGCTGCTCATACCGCGGTAGATAAGGCTGAGTCAGAACCCGAATTTGCACAATTACTCAATGCGACAAGTGTTGAAGCGATTGCAAAAGCGGCTAACGAAGTTGGGGCTTGGGTAATTCATTACTCAACTGACTACGTATTCCCTGGAAATTGCGACACGCCATGGCTGGAGACGGATGCAACCGCACCGCTAAATGTTTACGGTGAAACCAAGTTAGCCGGAGAAAAAGCGTTACAGGAACATTGCGCGAAACATCTTATTTTCCGGACCAGCTGGGTATATGCAGGTAAAGGAAACAATTTTGCCAAGACAATGTTACGTCTGGCAAAAGAGCGCGAAGAATTAGCGGTTATTAATGATCAGTTTGGTGCGCCAACGGGCGCAGAGTTGCTGGCTGATTGTACGGCACATGCCATTCGTGTGGCACTGAATAAACCAGAAGTCGCAGGCTTGTACCATCTGGTAGCCAGTGGTACCACAACCTGGTACGATTATGCTGCGCTGGTTTTTGAAGAGGCGCGCGAAGCAGGCATTCCCCTTGCACTCAACAAGCTCAACGCGGTACCAACAACAGCTTATCCTACACCAGCTCGTCGTCCACATAACTCTCGTCTTAATACAGTAAAATTTCAGCAGAACTTTGCGCTTGTCTTGCCTGACTGGCAGGTTGGCGTGAAACGCATGCTCAACGAATTATTTACTACTACAGCAATTTAATAGTTTTTGCATCTTGTTCGTGATTGTGGAGCAAGATGAATAAAAAGGAATGATGAAATGAAAACGCGTAAAGGTATTATTTTAGCGGGTGGTTCTGGTACTCGCCTTTATCCTGTAACTATGGCTGTCAGTAAGCAGCTGTTACCGATTTATGATAAACCGATGATCTATTACCCGTTGTCTACACTGATGTTAGCGGGTATTCGCGATATTCTGATTATCAGTACGCCACAGGATACTCCTCGTTTTCAACAACTGCTGGGTGACGGTAGCCAGTGGGGGCTAAATCTTCAGTACAAAGTGCAACCGACTCCAGATGGGCTTGCGCAGGCGTTTATTATCGGTGAAGAGTTTATCGGTGGTGATGATTGTGCTTTGGTTCTTGGTGATAATATCTTCTACGGCCACGATCTGCCGAAGTTAATGGACGTAGCTGTTAACAAAGAAAGTGGTGCAACAGTATTTGCTTATCACGTAAATGATCCTGAACGCTACGGTGTCGTTGAGTTTGATAAAAACGGTACGGCAATCAGTCTGGAAGAAAAACCGCTACAACCAAAAAGTAATTATGCGGTAACCGGGCTTTATTTCTATGATAACGACGTTGTCGAAATGGCGAAAAACCTTAAGCCTTCTGCCCGCGGTGAACTGGAAATTACCGATATTAACCGTATCTATATGGAACAAGGGCGTTTATCTGTTGCTATGATGGGGCGTGGTTATGCGTGGTTAGACACGGGGACACATCAGAGCCTGATTGAGGCAAGCAACTTTATTGCAACAATTGAAGAGCGTCAAGGGTTGAAAGTTTCCTGCCCGGAAGAAATTGCTTACCGTAAAGGGTTTATTGATGCTGAGAAGGTGAAAGTATTAGCTGAACCGCTGAAAAAAAATGCTTATGGTCAGTATCTGCTGAAAATGATTAAAGGTTATTAATAAAATGAGCGTAATTAAAACAGACATTCCAGATGTATTAATTTTCGAGCCGAAAGTTTTTGGTGATGAACGTGGTTTTTTTATGGAAAGCTTTAATCAGAAAGTTTTCGAAGAGGCTGTAGGGCGGAAGGTTGAATTTGTTCAGGATAATCATTCTAAATCAACTAAGGGTGTGTTACGCGGACTGCACTATCAGCTGGAACCTTATGCTCAAGGTAAATTAGTTCGTTGTGTGGTCGGTGAAGTTTTTGATGTAGCAGTTGATATTCGTAAATCGTCACCAACTTTTGGCAAATGGGTTGGGGTGAATTTATCTGCTGAGAATAAGCGCCAGTTGTGGATCCCTGAAGGATTTGCACATGGTTTTTTGGTGCTGAGTGAGACGGCTGAGTTTGTTTATAAAACTACAAATTATTATCATCCGGAAAGTGACAGAGGAATTAGGTGGAATGATCATCAATTATGTATATCATGGCCCACAGTCGATGAGTATCAACTTTCACCTAAAGATACAAGACAACCATTTTTTTTCGATATTGAATTATTTCATTAATAGGTGAATAAATGTTAGTGTCAATTGCTATGACTACTTATAATGGGGCCTTATATGTAAAACAACAGTTGAGATCTTTGGTATCTCAGACATATAAGAATATAGAAATTGTTATTGTTGATGATTGTTCTACTGACAGCACAATAGAAATTATCGAAGAATTTGCAGATGAAAGAATAATATTAATTAAGAATGATAGTAATATTGGATGTACATTGTCTTTTCAAAAAGCTATAGAACTGTGCCGTGGTGATTATATAGCTCTTTGTGATCAAGATGATGTTTGGATGTTAAATAAAATTGAAATTCTTTTGAAAGAAATTGGTGAGCACTCCTTAGCATACAGCAATTATTCATTAATTGATAAAGAAGGAAATAGCATCAAAAATTTCAATAGATATGTCAATAAACTACATGGAATGGATTCTTCATTTGAGAACTTTGAGCTTTATGCATTGTTTAATTCCTTTATATTGGGATGCTCAATAATGTTTGATAAAGCTATAGTTAAAAATATTCTACCTATATTCGACAATGGGTCTAATCATGATAAATGGATTGTCTTTCAGGCAGCTCTTGAAAATGGTGTGAAATATGTGAATAAAGAACTTTTCATGTATCGCATTCATGGTACTAATTATTCATTCCAAAAACGAAAAGTGAAGCGTAATAATATAATGATTTATTTTCCTTATGATGTGCTGTTACAATATAAGCTTAATGAGAAGCTAAATGACAAGTATAATACTATCTTGAATATTGTTAAAAATTTTGATGAAAAAAGATTAAGTAAAATTAAAGCTGTAATCAAATACTATCGATTTATAGGGGCCAGATATAATTATTTTACTAAAATAAAGCAATTAATAAAATTTGTTGTAGTGAGTTGAATGTAAATGGAAATGATTAAATCTACATTAATGAGGAATATATTATTTTTAGGACTAATACAAGGTAGTTCTTTCCTGTTACCTCTTATATTGTTGCCATTTCTAATTAAAACACTAGGTACTGAAACATATGGAAAAATGATATTGTATCAAGTCTTTTTTTTATACTTAAGCACAATTATTGATTTTGGATATAATTTTTCCGCGACACAAAATATTGCAAGAAATCAAAATGATTCTTATCATATAAAGAAAGTCTTTAGCTGTACAATTTGGTGTAAAATATTTATTTTTATAATTGTTTTTATATTTTTATTAGGATGTGGATTGTGGACAAAAAAAAATTATGATATATTATTAGTTATATGTTTTATACCACAATTGATTGGCTATGTTTTAACCCCTCAATGGCTATTTCAAGGAATAGAAAAAACCAATATACTTGCAATTTGTACAATAACTGCACGACTATTCACCACTTTAATTATCTTGATAACAGTTCATAAAAGTACAGATATATACTTGGCCGCATTTTTGCAAAGTGTGACTTTTTTATTGACTGCGATATTGTCTCTGTATTACATCTACTCAACAAAGATTGCCTCATTTTCTTATGTGTGTATGAAAGATATAAAAGATTCTTTAATAGAAAGTTTTCCATTTTTTATATCCATATTCTCTGTAAATCTTTACACAACATTACCGGCCTTGGTTATTGGAGTAGTATTGGGAAATGTGAATCTAGCATATTATAATATAGCCTTAACTATAAGAAATGCATTATTAGGATTATTTAATCCAATTTCTCAATCACTTTTCCCACGAGTCAACAATTTATATTCCATTGACCAAAATAGAGCATATAAATTAATAAAGCAATCTTTAATAGTTGTCGCGGTAATATTTATTTTTTTAGCGATAACGACAAATATCATGTCAGATTTTATTGTCAATAAAATCTTAGGTCATTCAGAATTTATCGTAGTTTCTTTAGTAAAAATGATATGTTTTATACCGGCAATTTCAGCAATTAACAATATCTTAGGCATACAAACAATTATTTTGCATGGCTACAAAAAATTATTCAGTACTGTAACTATCTTTTATGGAGTACTTAATTGTATAATAATATATCCATCACTAATTTATTTTGGTGTAATAGGAGCGATTTATTCTTCTATTTTTATTGAACTATTAATATTTATAACATTAGCATTAATAGTTTTACAAAAAAAGCTATTAGTAGCGGCGTGAATTTTATTTTCGAGTTATTAATACCTTCAGGGGAAGAACATCGGAAGTACACTACTTGTACCAGGGAAAGATCTTCATAAGTACACTTTTCGTACTAAGCAATTCGCATTTCATGTTCATAATTGAGATATTCCTTATGACCTAAAGCTGTTTTTTATTGCTTATACATAATCAAATACTCCTTACATAATTAAGGAGTACAAAATGGAACTTAAAAAATTGATGGAACATATTTCTGGCATCCCTAATTACAGACAAGCCTAGAATGTGAAACATAAATTGTCGGATATTCTAGTGTTGACTATTTTTGCTGTCATTTCTGATGCAGAAGGTTGGGAAAATGTAGAGGATTTTGGGGAAACACATCTCGATTTTTTGAAGCAATTTTGTGTTTTTGCAAATGGTATTCCTGTTCACGATACCATTGCCAGAGTTGTATCCTGTATTAGTCCTGCAAAATTTCACGAGTGCTTTATTCACTGGATAATGCGTGACTGCTTTTCTTCAGATGGTAAAGACGACATCGC
>Ga0137302_10406_pt1 | contig 22560 bp, 18 predicted proteins | sample Ramsor2O_GlcNAcB_FD_97184 | JGI IMG/M metagenome (GOLD analysis project Ga0137302, IMG submission 97184) | Mouse cecal microbial communities from Vienna, Austria - N-Acetylglucosamine amended with D2O_GlcNAcB | ecosystem: Host-associated > Mammals > Digestive system > Large intestine > Cecum... | reverse complement strand
CACTAATCTGTCAATCAGTCTGAATAATGGGATATACTCCATATCCGGCAAATTCAATGGAAAACAGATTTCAAAAAAGGTGAAAAGTAAAGGTAAGCCGTGGTATCAGAACATAGCCTATAATGCGGGATTAACTCTGAAAAATGGCAGGTCTGTGGAATACGAATGTTTTCGCCCCGACAACATGAAGCTCTATACCATGTCGGCAGCAAAGAAAGGAAATGAGAAATTAGACGGAAAGAATGCAGTAAGAATCGAAGTCAGTCTTACCGGCTTTATGTCTGCTTTCTGGAGCTGTGATTATTACTTTGACACGAGTTCTCTGATGTTTGTAGGCTATAAAGGCGTAAATGGAGGCTCCGGAACACCTGAAACAAAAATATCAGTCGCAAGATGAAAACAATAATATTCTATCGTTCCTCATATAGAGGAAACACGTTGAAGATTGCACAAAGCATGGCAAATACCCTCTTTGCCGAATTGGTATCTATCGACAGCAATCCGTCAATCGACCTGTCGGATTATGACCTTATTGGCTTTGGCTCCGCGATAAACTTTGCCGCTCACGATATACGACTTCAAAGATTTGTTTCAAGTCAAAATCTTAAAGGGAAAAATGTGTTTCTATTTTCCACCCGTTGCAGACCTTTCCTGGGAGCATATCATAAGCCCCTCAAGAAAATCATAGAAGGGAAAGGTGGAATTATAACCGGCGAATTTTCCTGCCGAGGATTTGACCGCACCGGGCCGTGGGTTCTGATGGACGGCTACAATAAAGCCAGACCGAATGAGCGGGATATGTTCAAGGCAAGACTGTTCTCGGAAAAGCTTCGGTGGAAATTGCATCCTTTGGCATTTGTTTGTAAAAATCCGATTGCAGGATATTCTGAAAGCATACCGATACGCCGCAAAGGTTCAGATATAATAGCAGGTAACAAGGTGGTGTTCCTAAATACCTCTACCTGTATAAAGTGTGAAAAATGTATCAATGTTTGTCCGATGCACATATTCTCACTAAAAGATACGGCTTTGCCGACTGACGAGAAAAATTGCATCCAGTGCCGGCTGTGCGCTGACAACTGTCCGACATCCTCAATATATATCAAAGAATCTTTCTTGAATGGATTGCGGATAGCTCTTAGGGAATCATTCAGCGACAAATTACAGAGCAGTTATAATGCAGAAAATGAAAAGAATGAGCATTAGACATGCCTCAGTAAAAGGAATGTCCGTTTTTACTATCGAGAGCCACCTTGTCGCTGTAATTTTCCTCTAAAACGTATTTGTCAACTATCCCTACAATCATATTGAAATTGGGTTAGGAAGGCTATATTCCATCGAAATGAATTTGAATTATTCCTCCAAATTACTAAAATTGTGACTAAGAGCACGCAGGAGGGGACAGAAATCGACGCGTCAGCCTTGTCTTTTATTCTGCCGGTGTAAAAATCTCGAGTTTTTTATCTATATTTGTAAACATAAGTTCATTATTATACTTTTTGGGTATCATATTTTCTATCATGAAAAAAATTTTTCTTTATTCACTGTTGTTTGCCACGTCCTTAGGAATGGCAGACAGTATGCCGGCGATGGCAGAGAATGTATCGCAAGACACTCATGGCAAATTTGAAGCCGGCAAAGGGACATTCCTTCTGAATGGCAAACCTTTTGTTGTAAAAGCTGCGGAACTACATTATCCGAGGATTCCGCAAGAGTATTGGGAACATCGTATCAAGATGAGCAAAGCATTAGGCATGAACACAATATGCCTCTACACTTTTTGGAACGCTCACGAACCCAAAGAGAATCAGTTCGATTTTACAGGACAGAACAATCTGAGAGAATTCATACGTCTCTGTCAGAAAAACGACATGAAAGTGATTCTTCGACCCGGACCTTATGTGTGTGCGGAATGGGAAATGGGAGGACTCCCTTGGTGGCTGCTCAAGAAAAAAGATATCAGACTACGCGAGAATGACCCATATTTCCTCGAACGTGTCGACAAATTCCAGAAAGCTGTAGCCGCGCAGGTAGCAGATCTAACCATTGCTGATGGAGGTCCGATTATAATGGTTCAGGTTGAAAATGAATATGGATCTTATGGCGAGGATAAAAAGTATGTTTCTAACATACGCGACATGCTTCGCAAGAATTTCGGTGACAATGTGACGCTTTTCCAATGTGACTGGTCTTCTAATTTTGAAAAAAACGGACTTGACGACCTTATCTGGACAATGAATTTCGGCACTGGTGCCAATATCGATGACCAGTTCCGCAGATTGAAGGAATTACGCCCGGAAAGTCCGCTTATGTGTTCTGAATTCTGGAGCGGCTGGTTTGACAAATGGGGTGCGAATCACGAAACACGCCCAGCTGCGGACATGATAGCCGGCATTGACGAAATGCTTTCTAAGAACATTTCATTCAGTCTTTACATGACCCATGGCGGAACAAACTGGGGGCACTGGGCGGGAGCAAACTCACCGGGCTACGCGCCTGATGTCACATCTTACGATTACGATGCACCTATTAACGAACAGGGAGCGCCTACCCCAAAATACTGGGAATTGAGAAAAGCTCTTGAAAAATATACAGACGGAAAACAGTACCCCGTCCCGGCGTCTATCAAGACCATCGACATAAAACCTTTTGCGTTTTCAAAGGTCGCGCCTATATTCTCAAACCTTCCTGAACCCAAAAGCGATGTCAATATACGCACTATGGAGGAATATGACCAGGGATTCGGAAGCATCATCTATCAGACAACACTTCCGGAGCTTGCAAACGGAGGTTTTCTCACTGTAAATGATCCTCATGACTATGCCCAGGTCTTCGTAGACGGCAAATATATCGGCACTCTTGACCGAAGAAACGGTGAGAAACAGTTGTCTCTCCCACCCTGCAAAAAGGGATCAAGACTTGACATTTTCGTTGAGGCAATGGGGCGAATCAATTTCGGAAGAGCAATAAAGGATTTCAAAGGAATCACTGACAATGTGACTGTGACTGAAGACCGCAACGGATATCATTTTACATGCGAGCTCAAAAACTGGAAGGTATATAACATTGAGGATGAATATGAGTGTTACAAATCTTACAGCTACGCACCCATTGAGTCTGTCAGCCCCGATTCCACAGGCCGTCTCCCCCGAGGCGTGTACATAGGCACCTTCAATATAAACAAACCTGCAGATACTTTCCTGAGTTTTGAGAAATGGGGCAAAGGTCTTGTATACGTAAACGGACACGGAATCGGCAGAATCTGGGAAATCGGTCCACAACAGACATTATATGTGCCCGGAACATGGCTTAAAAAAGGTGAAAATGAAGTACTTGTCTTTGATATCATGGGGCCTAAGGAAGCTGTCAGCTTCGGATCCAAGACTCCTGAACTCGACAAACTTCTGGTCAAAAAACCTCTCACCCACAGAGAACCTGGACAAGAACTTGATCTTGAAGGCTCAAAACCTGTGGTTTCATCTTCTTTAACACCTGGAAACGGATGGAAAGAGATTTCATTCGGGACTCCGGCAACAGGCAGATACGTATGTCTTGAAGCAGTCAACTCTCACGATGGCAAGGATCGTGCTGCTATTGCGGAAATGTATCTTCTTGACAACAATAACGAGAGAATCTCGCGCGAACCATGGGTCGTTATGTACGCTGACAGCGAAGACGTAGAGGGTGTTAACCGATCTGCGGATAAAACATTTGACCTACAGGAATCTACATATTGGAGTACTAAAAAGAAAGACAAATTCCCACACTTTATTGTAATTGACCTTGGTAAAGAGCATACTCTCACAGGACTACAGTGCCTGCCCCGTATGGAAAGCAACGCACCCTCAGCAATCAAGGACATAAAAGTTTATGTCTCATCTGTTCCTTTCAAGTTCAGTTTCTAAAAGACGCGCTCCAGATAAAATGACGAGAGCAGGGCAAAATCCTGCTCTCGTCATTTTATATATCGGTTTAGATATCAGTCACACCATATATATATCACCCTGTAATCAAGCAAATCACACACGATTATAGCTCAGATTCATTCAGGATGGCTCAGTCACCACACTTACCATAATGTTCTTTCCGAACTTATGCTTTAACACATCTTCAATCTCGCAAGATATTTTATAGCCTTCCTGAATATTAAGATTTCCATTGACTTTCACAACTGCGTCAAAAATCAGGAACGGACCGCTTTTACGCGTTTTTAGAAATCTGACCTCCGACACTCCGGCTCTTGATGAAACAAGCTGCAATGCCTGCTCATAATCATGATGTGGAATCGAACCTTCCATAAGTTCTCTGAATGCCGGAACAAAAAGGTGGACTGCTGGAATGATTATGAAAATCACGATCACAAGAGAGGCACATGGGTCAAGGATTCTCCACTCTTCACCAAGAAAATGGGCAAAAGACACACCTATGAGTGTAGCTACGGAAGCAAACGCATCACTGCGGTGATGCCATGCACTTGATACCAATGCATTGCAACGCGTGCTTTTACCTACCCTGCGGTAGAAGCGATATAAAAACTCTTTGCATGTTATTGCAAACACAATGGCGAATACTGTCCAGATATCGGGTTGCGGAAGCACTTCTCCATTGACATAATTCTGAATTGATTCAATTGCCTCTTTTGTCACCATCACAGCTATAAAAATCAGAATCCCCGATATAACCATAGATGCAAAAGTCTCGAACTTGCCATATCCATAAGCAAAGCCGCTGCTTGCCTTCCGGAAAGAAATACCTACAAATGTAAGCATGACAAGATCCGAACCAACATCACCGAGGGAATGGTAGCCGTCTGCCACCAAGGCGTCGCTATGACCACAATAGCCGAAAACAAGCTTTATAACGAGAAGGAGAATGTTTACAATGCAACCGATTGTCACAGCCTTACGAATCTGCTTTGCCTCCTCTATTCCGTGAAAATCGAGAAGACCTGACAAATTTATCTGGTGAGCATGATTATGTTTCATATCATTTTATTTAGTAAATAAGCATCCGAATTTAACAATACAAAATTAACTATTTTTCCTCTTAATTTATCAACGCCGTAAAAAGAAATTGGTTTTAACGGTGTGTCTCCGTTAAAACCAATCTAATACAGAAGGCATCTGCCGGGGTCATCCCGCCAAGTAATACATTCGCACAAACTGTCAAGACAGGAGTTTTTTACCTCCCGACATATCAGTATATTCTTGAAAATGAATGACCGAAACGCTCTCGTGCCTCACGCTCCAGCTCTTCTCTGAATTGAGGAGCGGCGATTGAAATCATAAGTTTTGCTCTTTCGGCAAGATTCTTCCCCCGAAGATTGACAGCACCATACTCTGTCACCACATAATTTGTCTGGAACCGTGTAGTCACAACTCCCGCACCTTCTGTCAGAACCGGCTTGATTTTATTCACGCCTTTCGCGGTAGTGGCAAGCATCGCAAGAAACGAAAGACCACCCTCACTGCGCGAACTTCCATACACAAAATCATGCTGCCCTCCTACTCCTGAAAAAATCTTCTTGCCGATGGAATCGGCACATACCTGCCCCGTAAGATCTATTTCCAGACAGGAGTTGATTGACATGACCTTGGGGTTTCTGGCAATTGTAAAAGGATCGTTTGTCCATGCGACATCCTTAAAGAGCACGTCTTCATTATGGTCAAGGAATTTATATAACGCCTTGGAGCCTAACGCAAGAGATGCCACAGATTTTCCAGGCAAAACTGTTTTTCGGGAATTGTCTATAATTCCTTTTTCAAGAAGAGGTAACACACCGTCTGTCATCGCTTCAGTGTGCAATCCAAGATTCTTGTGATTCTCCAAAGCCCGTATCACCGCATTCGGTATTCCTCCGACACCGATCTGCAAGGTCGCCCCATCAGGAATCAGCTCTGCGATGTAATTGCCTATTCTTATTTCCTGCTCTGTAGGCATCGCTGTCGGGACCTCCACCAATGGATCATCAACCTCCACAGCTGCTGATAGTTGTGACATATGTATCACCGCGTCTCCAGGAGTGAAGGGGACATGGGGATTTATCTGTGCTATGACTCTGTCTGCACATTCAACAGCACTCGTTGCGAGATCTGCCGACACCCCGAAACTAACCTCTCCCCTTTCATTCGGAAGAGAGCAATTAATAAGAGCGACATCCACACGGCATGTGCCGTCTCTGAACAATGCCGGCACCTCTCCAAGAAAACGGGGAGTCATCGTGCCGTATCCCTGCGCGATCCATTCCCTGAAAGAATTCGAAACAAAGAAAGAGTCAACAAAGAATACATCTTTGAACTCGGGGCGACATATAGGCGATGGTCTCCGACCGACGGCAAACGCACTGTATACTGTTATATCACGCAGCTCATGACCTCTGTCGGCAATCGCATCAACCAGAACTTCCGGTATCGAAGTCGATCCCTGAATATATATATGGTCTCCGTTTTCTATCAATCGTGCAGCTTCTGCCGCAGACATATATTTAATCTCGCTCATTTGTGATCTTCATTAAATTTACTCAGGAATCTCTCAAGTTTGTCAAAAGCCATATCGTCAGGTATCATAGACACACACACCCGAACGCCATCTCGTGTGCTTCCTGCTGAATACAACGATATAGATGCGACTCCATATCGCAGCAACTCCTTATGCAACTCATCCGCGGTCATATCGCGATAACCTGCGGTAAAGAAAAAGCCGTCGGCTATAGGCTGGTCTCCATCCATGTCATAGACAATATGAAAACCGTTCCTGACAAAAATATCCTTTGCTTTTGCTGCCTTGCGGGCATACTCACTGCAATGCTCCACGAAATTCAGCTCTCCCCTCACTGCAGCCGCCATCATTGCCGCCAATGCATATTGGGCGGAATGAGCCGTTCCTGATGACGAACAATAAAGCACTCCGTAAATATAGGCATCTCCGAAAGCGGGCATTTCATAAAACTCTTCCATAAACTTATAATGTCTGTCGTAAACCGCCTCGCTCATACATACAACCGCGATACGCTGTCCGGCATAACTGAAAATCTTGGAACCGGAAAGCATCAATATATAATTGTCGGTATATCTCGCGACGGTCGACACATACGGTTCTACGCCCGGAGTACTTATATCTGTACGGAAGTCCATTCCGAAATACGCCAGATCTTCCAATACAATCACATCATATTTTGTTGCGAGACGTCCTATTATTTCAAGTTCTTCTTCTGTCAGATTCGTCCACGCTGGATTATTGGGATTACTGTAAATAATTCCGGTGATATTACCTTCCCTAAGCATGCTCTCAAGCTTCTCCTCCAGAGCCTTTCCCCGGAAAGAATAGATATCAAAGGCTGCCTCTTTTATTCCCAATAATTTTGCCTGATTTCGCTGTGCTGGAAAGCCGGGATTCATAAACAGCATGGTATCCTTTCCCGGTATACGCTGGGCAAGAAGCAACATGAGCGTGAAACTTGCCTGCATCGACCCTACGGTCGGCACTACTCCCTTTTCAGGAATGTCAATATTCATGAATCCTTTGACAAAATCCTTGGCTGCGCGCTTTAACTGCGGGATTCCGGCTATATTGGGGTATTTGTTGGCTATACCTCCCTTAAGCGCAGAAATTTCCGCTTCCACCCCGATGCTCTCTGCTTCAAGTCCGGGATTACCTATCTCTAGATGAACCATTCCCTCCCCTGCATCTTTTTCAAGTTCATTTGCAAGAGAACATATCTGTCGGATTGTAGCCGATGAAAGATCCATGATGGAAAGCCGACGGATTGCATCCGCCATTGCTTCTTGACTTAACGGAAACATATTACCTGGATTTAATTAGATTCTCTGTATATTTTCTTCCGGCACGGAATGCCTCAAGATTACTGTTTACAATTTTGTCGCCTTTTGACGAGAAAAGACGTGATATCTCCTCTTCTATGAGTTCTTTCTTTATATCTATAAATGGTGATGCAGCACCCAGAAGCACCATATTTGAACTTCTTGGAGACAACAATTCTTTTGCTGTCTCATCCATATTGAAAGCAACTACATTGCCGCTCGCCTCAAGTTCTGACTCGACTTTATCTATCACCGGATAATTATCTATGTTGACAAAAGGATTGGTGTTTGTAACAATCCATCCGTCAGAAGAAAGATAAGAACCATATCTCAAAGCCTCCATAGGTTCAAGCGAGACAATAAGGTCTGCGGAGCCCTGCGGTATAAGATCGGAATAGATTGGATCAGAACTTATGCGGAGATTAGACTGCACGTCACCCCCACGCTGACTCATACCGTGGACCTCTGCCTGTTTCAGGAACAGATTCTCTTTCAGTGCCGCAGCTCCGAGAATTGTGGCGATAGTGAGTATTCCCTGACCTCCGACACCCGCCAATATTATATCTGTTTTCATATGTTACTCTTTTGTGATGATTTGACACTATTGTTTTTTTGCTGATGCGTGACGACGTGCGGTCTGAATGCATTCACGTCTGGAAACAATTACCGACAGTCCAGGATAATCTATCTCCTCCTTGAAAAGCCTGACCATATCATTGTGATTCTTAGGGAGAGAATCTATTGTACGCACATGTTCAGGCAACGCGCCGAGACCAAGACAAATATCCTCAAGCTTTCCTGTTCCCTGAGAATCCTGTCCTCCGGTCATTCCGGTGGTCAGGTTATCCGATATTATCACCGTCATATGGGTGTTCTCGTTGATTGCATCAAGAAGACCGGTCATTCCGCTGTGGGTGAAAGTTGAATCACCGATAATTGCCACAGCCGGATGCTGTCCGGCATCCGCAGCACCTTTTGCCATAGTGATCGATGCGCCCATATCAACACAAGTGTCTATGGCGTTGAAGGGTTTCAGGAAACCGAGTGTATAGCACCCTATATCGCCGAAAACCTTTGCATTATCATATCCCTCAAGCACCTCGTTAAGCGCACAATACACATCTCTGTGCCCGCAGCCTTGACATAAAGCCGGAGGTCTGGACACGACAGTTGCAGAGACCTTCTTATTTTCAGGTGCTTTAAGAACTGAAAGCGAAGGCATTATCCGGACTATTGTTGTCTTTACCTCATCCGGCGACAATTCTCCGTCACGAACCACATCTCCGCTCAGTTTGCCATAAATCCTTTTCCCGGTATCAAGAAGGCCGCGCAACCTTGACTCTATAAAGGGCTGCCCCTCTTCAAGAACAAGGATGGCATCACAAGAATCATAAAGTCTGCGTATCAGCTTCTTTGGCAACGGATATTGGCTGATCTTAACTGTCGGGAAAGGAACATCGCCGGAAAAAGCCTCTTTAAGATAATTGTAAGCGATTCCACTTGCAATTATTCCCAGCTCATGACGTGGAGCCTCCTCGTATCTGTTGTATGCCGACCCTTCAGAATCTTTTACAAAGCACTCATAATCAGATATAAGTTGTCTGTTGCGAATCTTAGACATTGCAGGCATCAAAACCCATTGTTTCGGATTATCCGGATAACTTCTTCCATTCTCTGCCGAGGGAGAGTCATCCACTTCGACTACAGCTCTGGAATGGCTCAGTCGTGTGACAAATCTGAAAAGAACCGGGATATTGAATTTTTCCGACAGTTCAAAACCCGCACGCGCCATATCATAAGCCTCCTGCTGATCTGAAGGCTCAAGTGCGGGAATCATCGCAAAATCAGCATAAAAACGCGAATCCTGCTCATTTTGCGACGAATGCATTCCGGGATCATCTGCCGCCACGACAAGAAGACCGCCGTTCGCTCCCGTCATTGCAGAATTGACGAAAGGATCGGCGGCTACATTCAGACCCACATGCTTCATTGACGTGAATGTACGCTTACCGCAGAATGACATGCCGAGAGCTTCTTCCATTGCTGTCTTCTCGTTTGATGACCAATGGGAATGTATACCTCGCTCCTTTGCCACAGGATTTGTCTGCACATACTCCATTATTTCAGTGGACGGTGTGCCGGGATATGCATATGCGCCTGACAGACCGGCATTGATTGCACCTAATGCAAACGCCTCGTCACCGAGTAAAAGTCGTTTTGTTTTCATGATCGCGTAAATCTAAGGTATGTTAAGTGTTGTTTTCTAATTGTCGTATTAAGTCCGGATGCGCTGCACCGCTCCCTTGTATGGACATTGCAAATATAAGAATTTTATCAATTACAATAATAATACTTAAATCTGTTTAAAAACATTAAATTCCCAGATATGCCCATATATTTACATAAACTTGGTTTATTATATTTGCTGATATGACAATATATCCTTAAATTTGCGAAAATTTCACTAAGTAAACCTTTCATCAATGAAAAAAACATTGAATATAATCCTGCTCTTGATATTATTCTGCAGTTCTGCTGCATACGGGCAGGTGAACTGGAGTTTCAATCTAATAGGAGACAAAACAGCTTCTCCCGCATTGGAAATAACAGCAACGATAGGTCATGGCTACCACCTTTACGCCATCGACAATCCGGACGGTGGCATGCCATTGCAATTCTTTTTCGATTTCAAGGGCTGCAAGCCTTCCGGATCAGTTACTGCTGATAAAAAATACACTGTCGCCTATAATGACGTTTTCGAATCTAACGAACATTATTATACTGGAACAGTTAAATTCACGCAAAAACTGACTCCTACTGCAGAATCTTTCTCCGTTGCAGTCGAGGCAAAGGGACAAGTCTGCGATGATCATGGATGTTTTCAGGTAGGAGACTCGCATAAATTTATCGGAACAGCAATCCTGGAAAAGTCAGATACTGACGATAAAATAAAAAACGATTCCGGGACTGAAGAGGAGTCGGCAGAAAACAAATCAGAGCAACTTGTGACTCTCACCGACTCATTACAGACGGCTGAACCGTTTATGACCCCGGAACCAAACATGTCAGACATTAAGGCTGATGACTGGTGGGCAAATGTAGAAGCTGAGATGAAAATGTTCGAGGAAGCACCCGAGCAACAGACAAGAAGTTTATGGTATATATTCATAGCCGGTTTCATCGGAGGTCTAATTGCACTTGTAACCCCCTGCGTATGGCCGCTGATTCCCATGACTGTAAGCTTCTTCCTTAAACAGAACAAAAGCAGAAGCAAAGCAATCGGAGCTGCCACGACTTACGGAATTTCCATCATAGTCATATACGTTCTGCTCGGACTGCTTGTGACAATAATATTCGGTGCTTCAGCACTCAATGAACTTGCAACAAGCGCAGGCTTCAACATTGCGTTCTTCATTCTTCTTGTCGTGTTTGCTGTATCATTCATGGGAGGATTCGAACTGACACTGCCCGCTTCTTGGTCAAATAAGATTGATTCTAAAGTAGACAGTACGACAGGATATCTTTCTATTTTTTTCATGGCATTCACTCTTGCTCTTGTCTCCTTTTCATGCACAGGTCCTATTATAGGTACATTGCTCGTTGAGGCGGCGGCAACTTCCAACTTCGTTTCTCCGGCAATAGGGATGTTCGGCTTCGCACTTGCACTCGCCCTCCCCTTCTCTCTTTTCGCGATGTTCCCGACAATGCTTAAATCCATGCCGAAAAGTGGCGGATGGATGAACACGGTGAAAGTTGTGCTCGGCTTCCTTGAGCTTGCTCTGGCATTGAAGTTCCTGTCGGTTGCTGACCTTGCCTACGGCTGGAGAATACTTGACAGAGAGGTGTTCATATCCCTTTGGATTGTAATATTCGCACTGCTTGGAGTATACCTGCTTGGAAAAATCACATTCCCTCACGATTCAAAAACAGAGAGAATCGGAGTAACACGTTTCATGCTTGCCTGCGTTTCACTCGCATTCGCGGTGTACATGCTTCCCGGTCTTTGGGGTGCGCCGCTCAAAAGCATAAGTGCGTTCGCACCTCCGGTTTCAACCCAGGACTTCAACCTTTATGAAGGAAGTGTCCATGCGCAAGTCGATGATTTCGATGAAGGAATGAGGCTTGCCGGGAAACTTGACAAACCGGTTTTACTTGACTTCTCAGGATATGGATGTGTGAATTGCCGCAAAATGGAAGCAGCGGTATGGACAGATCCTGCTGTAAAATCCAAGATTGACAATGACTACATCCTTGTGACCCTGATGGTTGACGATAAAAATCCGCTGCCGGAACCAATAGTTGTAAAAGAAAAAGATGGCAAAGAACGCACGCTCCGCACATATGGCGACAAATGGAGCTACCTGCAGCGCACTAAATTCGGAGCTAACGCACAACCATACCATGTAATTGTCGACAAACAGGCAAAACCGCTTGCACCGGCTTTCGTATATAAGGAAGACATTCCGGGCTATGTCAAGTTTCTTGACAATGGAAAAAAACGTTTTTACGAAGATTCATCTAAATGAAAAAATTTCTGACATTGTCTTTTGTAACGATCTGCGCCGTTCTTTCAGGAATGGCGCAGACCTATATTCAATATGTCGATTCGGCTGACAACTATATTAAACGTGAGAACTGGGAAGCGGCAGAACGAATGACTATAGCTGCTCTCAGACTGAAACCTGCCAACAAGCTCAACTATCTCCTCTGGTCTAATCTCGGTGACATCAGAACACGTCAGCAGAATTACGAAGGTGCACTCGAAGCATTTGAAATAGCCCTTGCGTCAGCACCAAGAAAGGAATTGATTCTCAATAACCGCGCATATACATACCTGCAGATGGGCGAAGCCGAGAAAGCTCTTGCCGACATCGATTGCTCTCTTTCTCTTGACTCAGTCCAGGAATGGCCTCTGCGGATTAGAGGCAGTCTGAATCTTGGCAAAGGCAGGTATAACGATGCGGACAGGGATTTTTCTTCCTTGCAAAGACATTTCCCAACAAATGCTGCGGCATATTCAGGGTTAGGCAAACTTGCCGCTTTAAGGGGAGATGCGGACACCGCAGCGAAACTTCTTAAACAATCACTTGATCTGGAGCAGGATGAAGATACCTGGTTTTATCTTGTGCTTGTCAACATTGAATCAGATAGGATTCCCAAGGCAAAAGAGCTTCTGCTTACAGCCTTGAAACGCTATCCTCGTAGTGGAAACCTTTATCTGGCAAGAGGAATAATTCACAAAAGAAACTTTGAAAATGACGCAGCCGAAATAGATAAAAAAATTGCGATTGACTATGGTGCTGACCCACATCTGGTTGAGCAATATTTTCCAAAATTAAAAAAATAAATTCCTAAAAAAGCCCCCTTGTTTGGGGCTTTTTTATTAACTTTGCAGAAGAGGAGCGAGACTCCTCTTCTTTGTGTATAATGATTCCTGTCAAATCAAAAACCCTTACCTCGTTGGAACAATTAGCCTTACATATTGAGTATCTTTTGTTGCGTCATGATTGCGTTATCGTGCCGGGATTCGGCGCGTTTATAAACGCCCGTAAGGCTGCGAGATATGATGCCTCGGAAAGTCGATGGTACCCGATGAAAAGAGAAGTGAGATTTAACAAGGCTGTCAACCATGACGATGGTCTGCTCGCCAACTCCTATTCCCGGAAATGTTCACTACCGTTTCACGAAGCGCGGATACTGCTTAATTCAGACATCCGTCGCATGAAATCACTTCTTGAAGAAGAGGGAGAGGTGTCGTTGGGAAGACTTGGAACAATATTTCTTGGAGAAGAGAATACTCTTCAGTTCTCTCCTATCACGACTCCTGATCAGATGGGTAGAGAAATGGGATTGATTTCTGTTGCGGCAACTATTGCGGCAACTGAAGGTAAAAATGAATCATCAAAAAATTCCAAAGATAGAATACACGGCTTCAATCCGGAAAAGAACTATTACATACCGGTCAACAAGACAATCGCAAAAATGGCAGCATCGCTTATGGTTGTCTTGATAGTTGCAATCATGTCCGTTCTCCCCTCCTCCCGGCGAACGGCTGAAGACCGTGCGTCTGTTCTACCGATGACTGAGATATTGGACACGGCATCAAGCGAAAAAATTGAATCTGAAATTCTCAGACAGAATAAGGATGATGAGCATGCAGTCTCAGAATCCGATATTCAGTCCGAATCCGATATAATAGGTGACTCCGTGTCACGCGTTAGAGAAAAAGAATTTTTTCTAATAGTCGGCACATTCCGTTCGGAATCCGAAGCAGACAACTTTATAAGAAGTCGCAAACACGATTCATGTAATCTGATTTCAGTGCCTTCAAAAACGCTTTTCAGAGTCGCAGCAATGGCATCAGACGATAAGTCCGAATTAGTCAAAGAATTAAACTCTGAAAAGTTCAGATCAAGCTATCCGGAGGGATGGATCTGGGAAAATAAATAGTAAATTTTTTAAGATTTTTTCATCAAAAATTTGCACAGTTCAAAAATAAGTTGTAACTTTGCATCGCAATTCGGGAAAACAACGTTTGAAACGGGTTGCACCAACAGAAAAAATGCGAAAATAGCTCAGTTGGTAGAGCACGACCTTGCCAAGGTCGGGGTCGCGGGTTCGAGTCCCGTTTTTCGCTCAAGAACAATGAAATAGTTTGTGTTTAGACCTCTACAAAAATGCGAAAATAGCTCAGTTGGTAGAGCACGACCTTGCCAAGGTCGGGGTCGCGGGTTCGAGTCCCGTTTTTCGCTCCAACTAAACACAAACGTTTGTCTAGGTGGCGGAATTGGTAGACGCGCTACTTTGAGGGGGTAGTGACCGTTTGGTCGTGTGAGTTCGAGTCTCATCCTGGACACTTCATTAAATCTCAGATAATCTTTTAGGTTGTTTGAGATTTTTTTACGAAAAACATAATAATATCATGTCTAGGTGGCGGAATTGGTAGACGCGCTACTTTGAGGGGGTAGTGACCGTTTGGTCGTGTGAGTTCGAGTCTCATCCTGGACACTTCATTAAATCTCAGATAATCTTTTAGGTTATTTGAGATTTTCTTTTTACGAAAAACATAATAATATCATGTCTATTTGAGTTTGTACCTGAGCAGTTTGCCGCAGTTGTCGGCCACCTCTTCTATTATCCTGTGGCATACTGTTTTCGGAAGTCTTATTTTGGTGCCGACTGCTATGAAATCTGAGATTGATAAATTGTTAATTTTGTATATGGCAAAGAAGAAGCGACAAGGACATGCAAATATGATTTTTTCCTTGTCTTTGATGCCATTCTATACGTGGACAAGACCGGCTGTCAATGGCGTAATCTACCTCATGACTTTCAGGCATGGCAGACCGTATATTACTATTTCCGTGCATGGAGTGCCATCGGCGAGTTCAAGAATCTGCTTGACAGCCTTGTCGCAGAAGTGCGATTTCAGGAAGGTCAGACACCGGAACCAAGTGTCGCGGTTGTAGATTTCATCGCCTTGACAATCACTGCGCCGGGTGGCAGTTTTGCCACCTCGTCTTTTGCTGCCTCCATAAGGTGCCATTATCACTGAGTCGTTGAACAATAAAACTATCCTCTTACCATTTCTGTGTCCCGTTGTATCTGTCTATTGTTGTATCTGTCTATTTATGTACCTTATTCGTCTCCAGCCAGCCCTCAATATTTTAATGAGATTCGGTTAATCCGATAACATAGGAATTAAGACAAATTCCTTACCATTCCAACCTATGAGCCGGGTATCGTCAAGGGCAGCGATGCGATAAAGTGGATATGGTACGTTGAAATACCTGTCAAATACTTTGCCGTTCCATTCTATTTTGTAGATGGTCGGTGCGTATTTGTCAGCATCGGAATATCCATACCCCCAATGCAGAGCATATATATAATTAGACGTACAGGTTACATCTACCGTATGTAGACTATTCATAGCCTCGAAGTCGGCTTCTTCAAGCGTCTTTGGGTCGAAGGTGTCCTCTCCGATTTTTACCGATTTGATTGTCTTTCCGTCGGTGTCGAATATCTCGATGACTGGGTGAAGTTTATAGGCAAAAGCGAGCCTATTGTGTTTATCAGAATAGACCATTTCCCCGGTGTTAGGCATCCATGTCTGTAATTCGGGAGAAATGTTAATCTGTCTGATTGTATCAATTTTTGATGTAGCAAGGTCAGCGGTCATGGCATACTGGCGACCACCGTTTGGCTCCCTTCCAATAAATACATATTTGTCCGTGCCGGTCATATATACATCCTGAACGTACTGCGAGAGAGGGAATGGCACGGTGCTGTTGCTGTCCATCAGATAGTGCCGTGTCCTGACAAACGCTGTATCATTCTCGACGGTAAAAATCTCGCAATCGTCCTGCCCGACAACGCGGAGTGCGCCATTGTCGGAGATAAAAGGATAAGGCATATAGGAAGTATAATATCCGTCCTCACGTTTGCCCATGTCCGGGCCTATACTGATTGTGTTGTTAGAGTTGTCGATAACTGCATGACGAAGAAGCCGTTGGCCGTATCCATCCTCACATTCAAAGACAAACAGCAATGTATCTCCGGACATTTTCATATCTGTTACATGCCTTATTGCGGGCAATGTATCGCCGGTTATTTCAAGTCTTGAAAAAGTGGCAGCAGACTGTGCGTTGGCACACCCAGACATGAACAGGAATAACGCCATTATCTGTAATATCTTCATTTTATTTCGAGTGGTATATATGGAACTGACATTTGGGTTGCATCGGCATTATTCATCACCTTGCCATCCTTGCCGACAATATGAACCCTGTTGCTATCTCCGCCCATCTCTGAGATCATAAAACCGACCGGCGATTTGAAATAGCGTACAAGAGTTTTTTCAACATCGGTTGCCGAGCATCGTTTATCGTTGCCGTCACGGTACGTATATTCCATTATGGGATTGTTCGTGCGTTCAAATCCGATTGCCTCCCAGATAAATTGTTTTTCAGCATCTTCTATTTTTAGGATAAGCCCCGGCAGACCTCCGAATTTGTAAGGACCGAAAGGCAGGGGAATTTCAGGCGTAAACCATGCCGTATAATTTCGTCCGGCAAATTCAACAGTTGCCTTACGACAGTCATAGCCCATAATCGAATCGGTGGTTTCATCACTGAAACTCCATTCCAGCGTTGGAACAGAATCAGAATAGACAAAGAAAGCGGACATTGACAGCCGGTATTTCAAATCGGCTTTTTCCCCTCTAATGGGTATGATGATTTCCAAAGACCACGGATTACCAGCCACATTGGAATAAGAATCAGCACCACGACGTATTTGTTCGGTAGCCAACGAATCGAAGTGGTTAATTATGTCGCTGTAATCTTTTACATTGCGCTTACCAATCTGCACAATTCGTGTGTCGTTGTTGGCATCTTTTTGGTCGGGGTGAAATTTATATTTCAGCGAATATGTAACCTTGTATCTCGCCGTATCGACAGGAGTAGCCCGGTCGATAATTCGTGAGCATGTCTCCTGTGCGGCACCTGTTATACACAGGAAAACAAAAAGTAGTGACAAAAGATATTTCATAACGGTGTATTTTAGAATATTCTGAATCGGATTTTGAGTAACACACTGCGAGGGCGTATGTTGTAAATTGCCTTTGACTCTGTAAGAGCTGAAAGACTGGAATATACATACGACTTGCGGTTGAGCAGGTTGTCGCATGACAGCGTAAAGCTGAAACGCTTTATGGTATACTTCGCCTCGGCATTGAGCAGAAGGAAGGACTTGTCGCCGTCGTTGAAGTTGTTGTAGTAATGGTAGAGCGATGTAGTAAGCGTAACGCCTCCGGGAATTGTAAAGTCGAGAGAAGCCTTGTTCGTTACGGTGCGCAGCCACGGAAATATGTCATATCCTTTCTGCTGTATCGCCGACTGCGAATAGTTGCCTTGATAAGATACACCTAACCATTTGAACGGCGTCAGGCTGATATCAGCGTTCACTCCTATGCTGTTGCCGGAGTAGCGCAACACCTCGTCCTGAACGAGCAGCGGACTGTCGTAATAAGAATATGTAACCGAGGCTCCGATTTTCAGACGTCTCCAGTCGAAACCCTGACTTGCATGAATTTTTGCCGAAATCATATCTCCGTTCTCCGATGTACGGCGACTGATGGTACGCTGCACTATGCCGTCGTAGTAAGAACCATATAACACTTCGGGCGACTGTCTGTTCCATGAAACCTCCGCTCCGGCGAAACTCATTGAAAGAATGTTCTTGAAATCGTAGCCTAACGTGTAATGCTGATTCATGCCTTCGTACAGCCCAGCCACGTGGTAAGCCGACAACTGGCGGTAGGATGTCAATATATGCCCGGAATACAGCGTTTCAATCGAGGGTGTCATATAGTTCAACATTGCCGATGCTTTGAGGTTATGGCTGCTGTTGAATTTGTATGTGAAGTTGAGCGACGGCTCGACTCGGAAACGGTTTTTGTCGGTGATGTTGCCGTCAAGTCTGTTGTTCAACCGGAACAAGCGATATTTTAATGGCAAATAGAGCGAGGTGTGGATCTTTCGGGTGCTGAACATCATTTCAGCTCCAACTCCGGCATCGAGATGGTCAAGTGTCAGGTCGTTGTCTGCGACATGAAGCCGGCTTTCGAGTGAATTGTGATGATAGTTGACTATCGCCGAGGGGTGAAGCGTGAAATTGCCAACCTTGAACGCTGAAAGCAATCCCGCACGGTTCTCGGTGGATATATTGTGGTAATCCACATGCTGATACAGCATATCACCCGGTATGATGTCGGGGAACAGATTGGGAGAAACAGACAGGCTGTGCGGTCTCTTTTCCAGGTTGACAAGCGAGGAAATCTCAAAGCCACGGTCAACGGAATTGCGGTGCGTCATGTGAAATTTGTTGAGCAGGCGGTAAGTGTCGGTCTCACCAATCTGGCTCACATTGTCGCCTCCGGCTACAATACGACTGTCGGCATTGATAGTACTCCAATCAAATTTAAGCTGCTCTTTGAGATAGCTTTCATCGCCGTTGTTCATAAATGTAAGGTCGCCGTAGGCTTTCTGCATACGCGCAGTGCCGTCCATCATTTCATCAACGGTGTTCACTCCGCCGTCGGGCAGATAATTGGTAGTTGCAGAATGACTTTGCCTCGTGTCGCGGTCGTTCAGATAAGCTGCGTTGATACCGAACTCACCTGATTCCCCTACGCGATATACATTGTTGAATGTGGCGTTATGCGAGCGGTTGAAATAGTAGAAGCGCTTGTCTATACCCGGAGCCGACGGCATGGAGATTGTCGAGATATTGCTTGTACGCGAATAATCGTTGTCGAAGGAATACAGCTCCTGCGACAAGTCCTCTCCGGTGTTGTTGCCCTTGTATGTCGCAAGAAACTGGCTGTTGCGACGGAAATACGTTGCAATCGCAGAGTTGTTCCATAGTCCCACGTTGCCATAGCCACCTCCAAGTGTTGCAATGAGATTGAAAACTCCTTTGACTCCCTCTTTGAGCCGCAGGTTGATTGAGGCCTGTTCCTCCGGGCGCAGACCTTTGAGTGCCTTTATGTCCTGATGGTTCTCCAATACCTGCACGGTCGCGATGTTGTTGGGGTCGATGTTATTTGTGGCAATACCGTAATGTCCTTTCATTAGGTCAAGACCTTCGATGTAGAAATTCTTGATGGGTTTGCCTTGATAAGATACCTGTCCGGCATCCGACACTGTAATACCCGGCATTTTCCTCAAGACATCGGCTATCGTCTGGTCTGTCTGTGAGAGAAAAGAGCCTACGTTGTAATTTATGGTGTCGCCGTGCGAATATACTTTCTTCGACTTTACAACGACCTCTTTCAGTTCGACGGCGCGGTTCTCCACTATAATTTCATAATTACCGGTGCGGTTGGGTACTATAATCTCCGTCGGAGCAATCTCGACACTCGACGCTTTTAGAATAAGGCTGTCGCACTCGCTTTTAACCGACATTTGAAACTTGCCGTTTTCGTCTGTTAAAGCAGATGACAAGATGGTTTTAGGAGCATTTGACGGCGATGCAATCACACTGACAAAGTCCACAGCAGCACCTTCGTCGTTTTTGACAACACCGCTTATAATACTCCGGCTAAAACATTGCAACACAGCGCAAAACACCATTAACAGTATAATTGAAGCCTGTTTCATAAGGGTAAGGATATGGCTGGGTGCCAATGATTTGACACCCAATCAAATAATATGTATTATTCTAATTACTCCTTTTTCTTTAGTTGAACCGGAACTACAAAGTGGACTTTAACGAGTCGGCCACTGTCGATCATCTGTTCAAGCCTTACGCCGTTAAAATTTCGACTTATAGCGGCAGCAACTTCTGCTCCGTCCGGAGTATCGGCTGAAACATCCTTGACTCTTCCATCCTCATCTACCACAATCTCAATATTTACTTTAGTGTCTTTATCAGGTTGGATTGTTTCAACAGAACATCGGATAATATCCTCCAAAGGTTTTTGGTTCTCAAAAGGAGAAGGGATAACTGTATGTGTTTCGGTCTCCGGTTTTGATGGGTTAGACTCTAAATCCAGAACTTGAGGCGTAGAACTCGGTTGCGTTTCTTCTGATAATAGTTCTTCGCGAAGACTATAACCTGATATTTCTGAAAGAAAACGGGATGAAACAGGCATTGACAATGCCGTACCTGCAAGAGCGACAGCTGGAATTGCGCAGAGTGCAATCAGCATGGTCTTCCTTGGCGGACGCTTCTTGCTCATTATAAGAACTCTTTTACGAAAACTGCGCTTATCTGACGCAAAACTATTCGCTATTGAAATAGATCTGTTGCCCATCGCTTTGACCACCAGCAATCTTTGGTAATCGTATGTTTCTATTCCTGAATTGATAACCGCCTCGTCTGCCTCAAACTCATGATTGAGTTTCATAAGTTGTCTTGTCATCCATGCGAAGGGATTATACCATAGCAGGATACAAAAAAGGTCGGCAAAGAGTACGTCAATCCAATGCCGTTGGACGGTATGTGCCTTTTCGTGGATATAGATGCACGATGAGTTATCTAATTCAGTATCTTGCATGAAGATATAGTTGCCCCAACTGAAAGGCGCGATGACATCATCTGCTATACGACAGATTGTAACCCCATCTATTATCTTTTTCTCACTGATAGCAATCATTCTGAACAAGCGCAGGAATGATATTATTTCACGGCAAGATAAAACGACTATGCCTGAGAGATAGACAATAAGAACAATGGAAAGCCATGGGAAAGCAGGTACTGAATCGTTCTCTACGCTCGTCGTTTTCATTACAGACAACGTAGAATTCATATTCATCACAGAATCCACATTTGTGACAACCGTCTCCGACGGTAGTGAAATTAGCGTTGAATCAAGAATACATGGCAAAGCAAGCGACAGCAGAAGCCCGGTAATAACAGCCAATCTGTTAAAGCGAAAATGGCGGCTACGGTTTATTATCTGATGCAACACAGGGTATAGCATAAGAATAAAAACCGAAACGGATAGAGAGTATGATAAAAGTCCGCCCATATTCAGTCTGTTTTATTGTTATGGGATTTTTCTACTTCGTCAAGCAATTTCCTTAGGTCCTCTACAGGAATATTGCCATCTTCAACCAATGAGGAGACAACACGGAGGTATGAATTTTTGAAATATCGTCCCACGATTGAGGACAGGGATTTCTTTCCCATGTCTTCCTCAGCAACAATAGCATAATATTGATAGGATTTTCCTTTGGGGGTATGACCGACATACCCCTTTTCTTCAAGAGCACGCACTATGGTTGAGATAGTGTTGAAATGAGGTTTGGGATCTTCATAAAGCTCCACTATCTCTCTTACATAGAGCGGACCTTTCTTCCAGAATAGGCCAAGCACTTCTTCCTCTTTTGCGGTTAGTTTTTCCATACATGAAATATTGATGGCACAAAGATACAACTATATTTTGTAGTTATAACTATTACTTGTAGTTAATAATTGTTAAGACTGGGGTTGGTAACGGTAAATGTACGCAAAAGTGTATATAGATTTCGGAGTTGTCGGGTATCTCGTTGCCGATCCGCCGCAACGCTACCAGCCCCCGACATAGACACCTCGCCCATCGTTTCGCACCCCCGGCCTCTGACACCACGCAGGCAGACGATTCTCAAAATCGCCTGCCTGCGCTGTCTATGTATGATTCGCTGTTTCTATCCAATTTCAAGGAGTTAATTGCTTTGGTAAAAAGTGTTTTTTTTGCTTTTCAATATAAGATTGCCCAATCATCATAAGCGATTGAATATACCGGAATCTTTATCGGAGTTTGTAATTTTCTGTTTGGGAGATTTAGATGGCTTACCAAATGGCAAGGTATACACAAAGTTCACATATACCATATTGGCGTTGTTCTTGATTCTCTCAACAGTTGAAGTTGAGAGAGCTTTTGTTCCGTATGTTTTCTGTGTCTGTTTCCATGATTCATAGAACGGATAACGTATGCCTATGCCAACTGTCATTGTCTGTATTGGTCGGTATGATATCTCAACTTTTGCCATGCTCGGACGAGTGGTTAGTATTTGCCCGGATAACATTTCGGTCTCTGTCTGATAGAATATTTCCGCCGACCATTTTTTATAATTTAGATTTCAGTAGATGACAAAAATTGAATTTATGCTGTTAAACATCTAATCTTTTGGCGATTAAATTTGTAAAAGTCCTTGAAATTTAGTAATTTAAAAGAAAAGTTAGACCTCTTTTT
>Ga0137302_10396_pt1 | contig 23466 bp, 25 predicted proteins | sample Ramsor2O_GlcNAcB_FD_97184 | JGI IMG/M metagenome (GOLD analysis project Ga0137302, IMG submission 97184) | Mouse cecal microbial communities from Vienna, Austria - N-Acetylglucosamine amended with D2O_GlcNAcB | ecosystem: Host-associated > Mammals > Digestive system > Large intestine > Cecum... | reverse complement strand
TAACCGCCAATAATACAGTCACACCCCTGGCTTACTGCCTCGGCAACACAGTATTCCAAATCATGTCCCTGATCAACCGGATGATAGGAGGTTTTCACTCCGGTAATCTCTTCCATATGTTCATATTGATACATATGAAAAAACCTCCCTACAATTCCCACCTTCCTGCAGTGATACATCTTCTTGGCCTCGTAGAGAGCCTGAACTATATCGTAACCTGTAATTGGGATATTAATAACGGGTTTAGTGGGATACTGGCGTTTCAGCTCTTCAAATGTAAAGTTACGCCCAACAAGAACATCGTATTCCCTCTCCATTTTGTACTGACGAACCATATCAACCGTCATCACTTTAAATTCCACAGTGACCTTGTCCTTTTCAGGATAATCCCTGTATACCTCCTGTACTACCGGTTCTAATTCCGGATATGGCACTACGAATAGTATATCCAACCTGGTGCACCCTCCTCTGTTTATTGTAATTACATCTGCCGCGCCATAAATTACGCAGGTCCTGCAATCTGCAGGACCTGTGTACATAGCTGTTATATTTAAAATGTTATGGCCGCCCCAAATCCTGTCCCGCATCCTGATATATCTTAATGGCCTCCGTAATATTAGACGCCGAACCAGCCTGTATGATTCGGGAAAGCTGGGCCAATTTTTCCGGCTGCAGGAATTCCCTCCCCAAATACGGACCGTAGGTATCTGCTATGCGTATATTCTGTTCCCTGATACTACTCTCCAGATTGCGTAGATTCGCGGACACTTCATCCAGCTCCTGCCTGAGCCTGTCCAACTTATCCTTATGACTGGCTATGATTTCATCTGAAATGATGGTTTTTGTCACATTCTCAAAAGTACCCAGGGCATCTTTTTTCCTGGAAGCAATCTCCGACAGCTCCTGTTCAACGCAGGCAATCTCATCGTCATATTTTTCAAGGTCATATAAATCCTCACTGCCGTCCTTCTGAATGGTTCTGGTAATGACCTTTATTTTCTTCTGGTTCGCTCTCAGGTGATTGCGTATATCCCGCCCCCGCTTAAGCGTATCCTGGTAACGAAGTCTGGTCTTATTGCCAATCATCACATAAAGTCCGCCAAACAGGAGGATATCCACAAAATACACAGCCGCCAGATACCAGATAACTCTCTGGGGAATCAAAAAATAGATACCGCACGGAATTCCCAAAAAGCAGATTACCAGGGTAAACAGAAAAATCATAATTTCCCTGAAGCCTCTGGGATAGTACAGAGCATAATAAAATGTGGTCCCACACCAGGCGGGCACCCGGTTCTTCTGGAACAATGTCCTCATCTGGACCTTCAGGTCCCTGTTGTGTTCCCGCAGCTCGCTGGTCTCCTCGGCAATCCGTTCCTTTACTCCCTGGCTCTTGGCCTTCTCCCGTTTTGCCCTGGCCTTCTTGAGACGTTCCTGTCCTTTTCCAAGCTCCTGGTCATAGCTGGAATTAATCTCATCCAAACGCTTCTTAATCGTCTGGTTCACGGAGTCAGACACAGCCTTCCTGGCAGTCTCAAGCTCCCGTTCTTTCATCTCTTCCTCATCCGCCAGCTGACCGGCCGTATTCTGGTCACAGTTAAGACGGTACACCGCATCCCTGGCATCTGCCAGGAACTTTACATAATCCGTAATTGCCTGTCCCACCTGCATTTCCTCCTTATGGGAACATTTATCATTACGTATAGCTTACTACAAATAATCCCCACGGGCAAGGGATGTTACAAAAAATTCAAATATGGCCGAAAAATGTACTGCTATTTAACAATATTTTTTAGCGTTTATACGAACTCCATCCTTCCGGAAGATACTTTTTCGTTCCATCCAGCATATCCTTTACAAGCAGCCGTTTATCCTGTTCTTTGCACTTCCTTTAACCTGAGGATCATTCATAAATGCCTTGACTACCAGCTCCTCATTGCAGGTGAGAGCTGCCTCCAGTATGGCTTCATGATTCTCAACCGCCGGCATGATAAGCTCCTTCACACACTCAGGCAGGTCTCCGGCCAGAATGGGGCGGATGGCATCCCGTTCAAAGACCGCATTTGTCTCAACTACTGCCTGTACCGGCCCACAGAGGTACAGTGTCTTTACGCACAGAGACATGGGGTTGGTATAATTGATAATCCAGGCATCCGGGGAATTTTGTTTGATGGCTTCTGCAAAACGTACATATATAGGGATGGTGCGCAGGGCTCTCATCAGGCCTCCCGGCCTTCCCCTGTCCACCCAGCCCAAACACAGGAAGGTGGATGAAGCGGCTTCCTATATTATCGACCATTATGATGAATCTCTGTCCCTGGAGATGATATCGGACCATTTTTATGCTGACAAATGTTACCTGAGCCGGATTTTCAAGGAGGCGTCCGGATTCACGGTTAATGAGTATATTAATATGATACGGATCCGCCATGCCAGAGAGCTTTTGTCCAGCAGTTCCATGAGCATCACGGAGGTATCAGAATCCGTTGGATACGAGACCATCACCTATTTTGAACGTGTATTTAACCAGTATGCCCAGACCTCGCCTTCCAGATACCGAAAACAATACCGGTTAAAAAATGACTTTTAAAACACCGGATTAGATGTTATACTAAAACATCAGAAACCTATATGTCCGCCAATCGTTTGCGAAAGGAGAAGCTTTATGTTCAGAATGTGGGGAAAATTAATGAAAGACAACCATCTGCTAAAAGATACTGTGGTCTGCATATCTGACTATTCCTTATCCAGAACTCAGATGGTCTTTGATTCCCTGGATTCTATTTGTTATGAATTTGATCTGGAAAAACCCATCTGGCTGGACTCTACTGTAAAGGAATTCAAGTATCATGATAAAGCCAGATTCACACAGGATAATTTCATTGAATCAGTAGATTTCGATTTTCTGGAGATTCAGGTAATCGAAGAATAAAGCGGAGATTAAATCGTGAAAAACCTTTTCACAATCGGAGAAATGGCCGAACTGTTCGGCATCAACATACGCACCCTGCGGTATTACGATGAAATTGGCATCCTGCACCCTGAGACAGCGGATCCGGAGACCGGGTACCGCTATTACTCCACCCGCCAGTTTGAACGCCTGAATACCATCAAGTATCTCCGGGCCCTGGGTGTATCCCTTAAAAAAATTGCATTATTTTTTGAAAACAGGGACGTGGATATCATGCTGGGACTTCTAAAAGAACAGAAGGATGAAACCCAGGCAAAAATCAGCGAACTGATGCAGATTGAACAGAAGCTGGAATACCGTCTCAGGGCCCTGGAGGATGCCATTCATACACAATGCGGTGAAATCAGGACCCTTCATTTTGACCAAAGACAGATTGCGTACCTGAGAAAGGATATCAAGCTGGGAGAGGACCTGGAATTCTCACTTCGGGAGCTGGAAAGAGCCAATACCTTGGAACCTGTGATGTTTCTGGGCAAGGTGGGAGTTTCCCTGTCCTCCGCCAATCTGAAGGCCCGCAAATTCCAATCTTTTTCAGGTATCTTCGTACTTCTTGAGAAGGAGGACCACTATCAGGGTAAGGAACAGTATCTGAAAGCCGGGGATTATGTAAGCGTGCGGTTTTCCGGCACGCATCAGGAAGCGTCGCAGTACTATATTCTGCTTTTGGAGTATATGAATCAGATGGGATATTCCTGTTGTGGGGATTCCGTGGAGATCACGCTGATTGATGCGGGTTTTACCAATGATACGTCCCGTTATGTGACGGAAATACAGATTCCATTCTCAAAAAGTACGGAAAAATAAAAGTTTATTATTGACCCTCCAGTTACTGGAGGGTTTATTCTTATTCTTAGTAAATGTTATATTGAGGAGAGATTCATCATGAAAAACGACAATCTGCTGACCGAGGGCAATGTATTTCACGTACTTCTGGCATTCTCCGTCCCATTTCTGGTTGCCAATGTGATACAGGCCCTTTATGGGGCTGTGGACCTGATGGTCATCGGGTGGTACTGCACGCCGGCGAGCGTGGCCGCTGTGTCTACCGGAACCCAGGTAACCCAAATCATCACCAGCATGGTATCCGGCCTGACTCTGGGCGGCACGATTCTGGTGGGAAAATACACCGGCATGAAGGATGAGGAAAGGACCTGCCGCACCATTGGGACCACTCTGTCCGTATTTGCAATTGTGGAATTGGTGCTGACCGTTGGAATGCTGATTTTCAAAGACGCCATACTCGCTGCCTTAAAGACACCGGCGGCCTCCATGGATGAGGCCAGACAGTATGTGACCATATGCTTCTGCGGCATATTCTTCATCTGCGGCTACAATGCCATAAGCGCCTTACTGCGGGGATACGGCGATTCCCGCAGACCCATGTACTTTGTAGCATTGTCCTGCGCGCTCAACATTGCGGGCGATATCATTTTCGTGAAATATCTGGGATTGGGCGTAGCCGGCACAGCCCTGGCAACCGTCCTATCCCAATCCATCAGCATGATATGTTGCATTGTCTACCTTAACAGGAAGAAGTTCATATTTACCTTTACCCTTAAGAACCTGCGCATTGACAGGGACAGGCTGAAGGAGCTGGCAATGGTGGGAATTCCCATCTCCTCCCAGGAATGCATGGTGCGGCTGTCCTTCCTTTACCTGACCTCGGTCACCAACCGCCTGGGAGTGAACGCAGCCGCCGCGGTTGGCATTGCCAGCAAATATGACGTGTTCGCCATGCTCCCTGCCACTTCCATCGCCAGCGCCCTGGCAGCCATCACGGCCCAGAACTACGGCGCAGGGAAGCCGGAACGGGCAAGGCGGTCCCTGACGGCCGGAATTGGCTTTGCGGTACTGGCATCCTCTGTCTTCTTCCTGTGGGCCCAGCTGTCTCCCCAGGCCATGATTGGATTCTTTAACACCAATCCTGATATCATAGAGGCGGGAATTCCCTTCTTCCATTCCTGCAGCTTTGATTACCTGGCTGTTTCCTTTGTATTCTGTCTCAACGGGTTTATGAATGGCCGTTCCAAGACAGTGTTTACCATGGTCAGCTGCTATTTCGGAGCCCTGGCCCTCAGAATGCCTCTCATATGGCTGGCCTACACCTATTGCCCGGATAACCTGTTTGTCATCGGACTGATTGCGCCTGCTGTATCAGGCTTTATGGCCGTATATACCATGCCTTTTGTAATACGGCAGCTAAGACAGGACAGAAGCGGGCGCAGGAAAGAGCTTACGCTTCGCAGTGTCTGACGCGGGCTAACCCCTCCCCACCCCCATTCTCCACCCTCTCTTCCAAACTTTGAGCAATCGAAAAGCCGCCCTGCTGACTCACCCCATCAGCAGGACGGCCTTTTCTCTATGCCGTATCTCTATTAAGCTTTCATCCGACTAAGATTTACGGTATGACTGACCAGCCCCCGCCGGCCCGGCCCGGCATTACAGCCTCTTAAGCAGTTCCTCTCTCTGAGCCTCATATCCGGGCTTACCTAACAGTGCGAACATGTTTTTCTTATAGCTCTCCACACCTGGCTGGTTAAACGGATTCACGCCCAGAATATATCCGCTGACACCGCAGGCGAACTCAAAGAAGTAGAACAGCTCTCCCAGACAGAACTCGTTCTGCTCCGGAATCTTAACCATCAGGTTGGGTACATTGCCATCGGTATGGGCCAGGATTGTTCCGTTCATGGCGCTCTTATTTACAAAATCAACACTCTTTCCCGCCAGATAATTCATGCCGTCGGTATCCACGTCTTCCTTATTCAGAAGAATCTCTGCCGGAGATTCCTCTACACTGAGAACTGTCTCAAACATGATACGTGATCCGTCCTGGATGAACTGGCCCATGGAGTGGAGATCCGTGGTCAGATCCACTGCCGCCGGGAAAATGCCTCTCTGGTCCTTGCCCTCGCTCTCGCCGTAGAGCTGCTTCCACCACTCGGACACATAGTGAAGGCTTGGCTCATAATTGGCTACGATTTCAACTGCCTTGCCCTTGCGGTGCAGGATGTTGCGCACAGCCGCATACTGAAGGGCCGCGTTGGATTCATATGGTGCATCTAAGGCTTTCTGCCTGCCTGAAGCAGCACCCTCCATCAACTTATCAATATCCGCTCCACTTACTGCAATCGGAAGAAGGCCTACAGCCGTCAATACGGAGAAACGTCCGCCCACGTCATCCGGCACAACGAATTCCTCATATCCTTCTTCGTCTGCCAGGTTCTTAAGGGCGCCTTTAGCCTTGTCAGTGGTTGCGTAGATGCGCTTGTTGGCTTCTTCCTTGCCATATTTTTCAATAAGCATTTCCTTAAATACACGGAATGCGATTGCAGGCTCTGTGGTAGTGCCTGACTTGGAAATGATGTTGACGGAGAAATCCTTGCCGTCCAGTACCTGCTTTAAGTCATGGATATATTTACTGCTGATGCTGTTTCCTACAAAATAAATCTCAGGTGTCTTGCGAACGCTCTTGGGTAACACATTGTAAAAGCTGTGCGACAGAAATTCAATGGCTGCTCTCGCTCCCAGATAGGAGCCTCCAATACCTACCACCAGCAGGACGTCAGAATCATTCTGAATCTTTTCCGCTGCTTTCTTAATCCTTGCAAATTCGTCCTTATCATAATCTACCGGCAAATCGATCCATCCCAGAAAATCATTACCGGCACCAGTCTTCTCCAGCAGGGTCTCCTTTGCACTCATGACTGTGGTCTTAAAATTGGCCATCTCTTCCGCAGAAACGAATCCTGCTGCCTTGGAATAATCAAACATAACTTCCTTTCCCATAACTCGCGCTCTCCTTTTCTTATGTCCATGGACCATATGTCCATGATTCTATCAGTGTTGCGGTAAAGCCGCTTATCTCTTAAATTATAACATAATTTCCCTTATAATACCATTTCTTTCTGACTCTGGAAATAAATTCCTGAAAGTCAGCATTTTAGGAAATGAATTCTTTCAGTAATTCCCCCAACATTCTTTTTTGTTCCGGATTCAAATCCTGAAGCCAGTTTTCCTTTGACTTCTCTTCCTGCTTTTCCCTGCTGGCAGCAGTCTGCTCCAGCCCCCTTCTGTTATTACTATTTGAACGGCGGTCTCTTCCTATGGAACGCAGATTAGCCGGCTCCCTGCGGTCCTCCTCGGCTGTAACGGCAGGCACATGCTCCGCTGTGCCTTCCCGGTTCATTCGCGGCCACATCACATTTTCCAGGTAGTCCTGAAGGCAGGTGAGAAGCTGCTGTCTCCTGGATTCCAAATTCACTCCGTAATCCACCAGCATGGTAAACATGCCGGCCAGGATGCCTGTGGTGCCGTACAATACAATATAGTAGTTATCACTTCTAAACCAATAAGAGAGAAATGCTGCCCCGCCGCCTGCCAGGAAGCAGAGAAGTGTCAGCTGCCCCGACAGGTTGTCCAGTCCCTTGACGGACATACCAAAGGTCCGCAGGCTGTACATCTGGCGCTCCAGATAAACGCGTGTGTTATTCATTCCCTGATTCATACGATATGTATCCTCTGCATTCTGTTTCAATCCGCGCAGATATTTGTTCTTAGTCAGTGCCATGTTGGTGCTCTCTTTAATTAATCGTTTGTAGAAGCTTCCCGCCATCAGCCTGGTAAATACCCCAGCCAGGCAGATTGCCGCCAGCACATACAGTGCCTTTCCTGTTTGTAAAAAGCTCATCATAGTAAAAGCTCCCCTTTCTTCCCGGATTCCATCCCGTTTCTATAATAATATTATTTTTTGGCCCGGGCTGCTGGCTGCAGCCGATGCCTGGTTTGGGAACCGCCCCTGCAGTCAGGCGTTTCCCGGTAAAGTCTATTATAGCAACGGATTTTGATTTGGGAAGTTGAGAGTCCCTAGAATCGTTCGCCAAATTCTCCTAAAAAACGATTCTGAGAGGTGAGATTTTTCTTTAGACAGTTAAGGTATTCGCCAGGTTTCCCCCTCTGTATCCGGGCGCATCTCCTGGCTGGATTCCCGGTTTCCACGGTTCCCATCTGACGATTCCATTCTATTAAGGCTGGCCGTAAACCGCTGCCCATCTTCTGTTTTTATTCTGTAGCCGCACTCCACAAATTTGGTTTTTACGCCGTCTTTAGTACTACGGCGAACTTTTTAAAAGCTTGTTTTTTCGGTGTGATAGATATGCATTATAGTTCCCGCGTATATGGTAACTTACTATTTTTTTCATATCAGTTACTGTATATACAATTATCCCATGCATCAGTTTGATTACCATCGGCATCGTCAATGGGATTGCTTTTTTTAAAGCTTTCCCATATCTGAATGGCAAACAGATGGGTTATCATTACAAACAGCATATGGCGGTTCCAGCCTTGATAGCTGCGGCACTCATAATCTCCCATTCCCAGATTGCTTTTGCATTCCTCAAAGCATTGTTTAATCGGCCGCCTAACGTTGCTGCTCTGTCCAGTTCTCCTACCGGGAGGTCTGCCGGGGCGTTACTAACGAAATATTTTATTTCATCATCTGCGTATTTCCTCAGATAAAGCCATATTTCCTCCCCTGGCTTCACATAATTGCGGCTCCCGTCTGCACGGCCGGAAAAACAACGCAGGAATTTCCGCTCTGCAAGGATCGGGCCCTTGGCTCCTTCTGCCAGCACTATCGTTTCCCATGGCAGGGATGGATTTTCTGCAATATCACGCACGGATGTTGGGCCATGGGAAAGTACCGGGTGCTTACGGGGACGGCCCCTTTTCGTTTCGGGGAAGGACTGCTGTGGATACTCCAGGAATACCTGCTCTTTTGCATTTGTTGCAGCAAAATACCATACACCTTCCGGCAGATTCAATCCGTCCAGGAAACCGTGGTCATTTCCATAGGCTGCATCACACCCCGGACTGGCAGTTTTCCGTTTTCTCCAGGCAGTCACAGTACTGCCGCTTTACACCGGCGGAATGCTTCCCTTTTTTTACAAAGCTTGTGTCATCCACGGACAACATGCCGCAGCCTGCCCCAATCTGCCTGGACAGGAGCTCATACTTTTCACCGGAAAAGTGAAGGGCGACTGGCTCAATTGATTTGCGTTCCAACGGACTCAAAAGCCCCTGTATAAAGGTTTGGAACAATCTTCGTTGTGGCCGCAGAGAAAAGCAGGGAAAATAATTCTGAAGATAGTTTTCCAGTTCCGTTTGGAGTAAGGAATCATTATTTTCATCGGAATACCAAGCAGCTAATGCAATCGGATCCAACATCGTAGGATTCATCATAGTATCAGCCCCTTTTTCTTTATTATACCAAAAAAGGGGACACTCAGGGAGTTCGCTGTAGTATTAGTACTGGTCCGAATATTTAACCCCTTCTTTTTCTTTTCCATACCATCCCCCCTCTTATAAAACAGACCTCTGAATCTTGTCATATACAGAGGTCCGATTATTTATGAGTCATGCGTCTGTTTTTTCTTATCGAAGGGAACGTACGATCTCGGTAAGCAGATTCACGCTGTGAACAATGGCCTTAGCCTCAAAAGCAGGGAAATCTACCGAGGCACTGTCATCTGCCTTATCCGAAATAGCCCTCACAATAAGGAAAGGGATGGAGTTTAGGTAGCAGGCCTGGGCAATGGCTGCCCCTTCCATTTCTGTACAATATCCTCCAAAGGTATCTGTCAGCCACTTCTTTTTTTCCTTATCAGAAATGAACTGGTCTCCAGTCACCACACGTCCCACAAAGGTGCGGATGTCCGGATTCACTCTGGAACAACACTCCTCAGCAAGATTTATAAGACCTTCATCTGCCTTAAAAGCCAGCGTCTCCACCCTGGGTATCTGTCCCGGTTCATAGCCAAATCCGGTTGCATCCATATCATGCTGAAGTGCATCGCTGGAAAGCACAATGTCCCCAATATCAATTTCTGCCTTCAGAGAACCTGCAATTCCCGTATTCACCACACCTGTAACACCATATATATCTGCCAAAATCTGGGTGCACATAGCTGCATTGACCTTGCCAATGCCGGAGCGGACCACTACTACCTCCTTCCCCTCCAGCTTTCCTTTATAAAAGTCCATGGCAGCCCTTGACTCCACCTGTACATCTGTCAACTGCGCCTTAATCATAGCCACTTCCTCGTCCATGGCTCCAATAATTCCTAGCATAATTACCTCCTTCTGTCTTGTACTATTCTTCTATTATATAGGATGCCTGAAGATTTTCAAGTTCAAAGCTTGTTCTCACTTGACATTATCCTTTGCATAAGGCATAATCGGATATACACGAATTTATTACAGGAGGCACTACACATGAGATTTAAAACACAGGGGGTCTGTTCCAGGGAGATATCCTTTGAGGTAAAAGATAATAAACTTACCAACGTCCAGTTCGTAGGCGGCTGCTCCGGCAATACTCAGGGCCTGTCCCGGCTCATCGAAGGCATGGACGTGGATGAGGCTATCCGAAGACTTGATGGAATCCAGTGCGGTCCCAGGCCTACATCTTGTCCGGATCAATTGGCTCGGGCGTTGAAGCAGTTTAAAGGGCGGTAAATATTCTACTAATCTAATACGCTAAATTTAGCTACAAATACTTACTTAAGTTCTTAAAGGGCATTGTTTCTCTATGGATCCAATGCCCTCAATTTACTAAGTCTATTCACAGAAATACAATTAACATACCTAATCAACCCAAACTCCATCCGTTGCAGGACTAAATCCTTCAAATTCCCCATCATACACAGCAACAAACACTCCTCTTAAACGGTAATAATATCCTTTATCCTGATTCTTAAAGGTAATATTCAATGAAGGACGATTTAAGCCTTCCTGATAATCTTTCGCATAAAATTCAGCATCGTAATATGTCACCTGCCTCCATCGTTCTCCCGCCACATCCCAACGTTCTAAATAAATGGTAATATATACTTCGTCTGCAGAAACATCTAGATATGCCGTTGCTGACCCTGCAATATTACCGTTCCCTTCATTGGTAATTGTCACATTTGCTTCCGCAAAAAAATTCCCTCTAGCCTTTGTTGAGTCATATCCACTTGAACTTCTTACAGATTTTGGTAATAAATTCGACTCTGCCTCAACCATCCGTTGAGCATTAGAATTATATGGCATCGCGATAACTGGCATATTTATAGATATAGATAATACAACTGAATATATTATTATTGATAAGTACTTTTTCATTATCTTAATCATCTCCTTAGTTTGTAATTCGTTTGACAATTTCAATAAACTCCTCTTTATTCATTATTCCTATTGCTCTACAATATACTCCCTTAGATATAAAAGATGCTTTATATCTCAAATTCCCATCTTCTAAAACTTCACTCTCAATGCTTATGTCCTTATCTATCCATTTATTATGTACTTTAAACTCATTCTGTTTATCATAGTCGCCCCCATAAACACTGGATGCCTCTCTATCTGACTTTGATTGGCAAAAATAAAAAAACTGTTTATTATAAATAAATTCCATATCTGCTCTATCATTATCTATATACAACGCTTTAAAATCCATATCCCCTGGGATAAATCCTAATTTTAACGAATTGATTTTCAACTCATCCTCAATAGCCTTATATGCCTCCTCCTCCCCATTTACAGCTATCTTATTAGAATCATTATTATATACTATATTATTCTCGTCTCTAACCCTCTCCCGATAAAAATACGATTTCGTCCCCATAGCCACCATACATCCACTCCCTGCCACAAGACAGGCAATTAAACCAATCGCAGCCAACCGCTTCCATCCAAATCTCGGTTTGATAACCTTGGGGTGCTCTGGTTGGTCGGATTCCGGTACATTCTTTGACTCAGCCTTTTCTTCCTGTATCCTTGCCCAGATTTTTTCAAACTCATCTGATGATGGGGACGGAATAGGAAGGGAGACGGTCATATTCTTGACTGCTTCAAATTCTTTTAGCAGTTCTTCATCTGATATATCATCCGTTCCCCAAATCGGGCAGTCCATAGAATTGTCCTGTTCTGAATCTCTTTTATAATCTCCCACGTGACACCTCTGTTTACCAAATCTCCTAAAGTTCCCTTTACCTTTAGGGTTGACTTTTTGCGTTTAATGCTTACTATAATAGTAGACGTTTATGAATGCCGGTTTCCCCAGCATATCATATTCTTTAGGAGGTTTTTATGAAAAAAATCATTTTAACCGGCGGCGGTACTGCCGGACACGTTACCCCCAATCTGGCCCTGCTCCCTTCATTAAAAGAAGCTGGTTACGAAATCCGCTATATCGGTTCATACCAGGGTATGGAACGCAAGCTGATTGAAAATGCGGGCATTCATTATGATGGCATATCCTCTGGCAAGCTGCGCAGATACTTTGATATCAAGAATTTTTCCGACCCGTTCCGCGTTGTCAAGGGTTACGCGGAGGCCAGACGGCTCTTAAAACGCCATAAACCGGATGTAATTTTTTCTAAGGGCGGTTTTGTTGCAGTTCCCGTGGTTCTCGCTGCCAAGCACTATAAAATCCCTGTCATCATACATGAGTCCGATATGACGCCAGGTTTGGCTAACAAAATCTGCATTCCCTCTGCCCTTAAAGTCTGCTGTAACTTCCCGGAGACCCTTAAGTACCTTCCATCTGACAAGGCCGTACTTACAGGCTCCCCTATCCGTGAGGAACTGCTCCAGGGCGATCGGCTGTCCGGGCTCACTTATGCCCACCTGACTGCCAGCAAGCCTGTACTTCTTGTCATTGGCGGAAGTCTGGGCTCTGTAGCTGTAAATACGGCGGTCCGCAATATCCTCCCCAGGCTTCTGCCCAGCTATCAGGTAATACATATCTGTGGCAAAGGCAATCTGGATGAAAGTCTGATTGGAACTGCCGGATATGTACAGTATGAATACGTTGATGCTCCCCTAAAGCATCTTTTCGCGGCTGCCGACCTTGTCATATCAAGAGCTGGGGCCAATTCCATCTGCGAGCTTCTGGCACTGCGCAAACCGAATCTGCTCATCCCCCTGTCAGCAGCGGCCAGCCGCGGAGACCAGATTCTCAATGCCAATTCCTTTGCAAAACAAGGATTCAGTAAGGTTCTGGAAGAGGAAGCATTGTCTGACGACTCTCTGCTTGACGCGATTAACGATTTATACCTAAACCGTAATTCCTATATACAGTCCATGGAGCAGAGTAATTTGAACAATGCCGTTAAAACAGTTGTATCTCTCATTGAATCATGTGTGAAATAACGTTAGGGCCAATTATCATTTTTTAGCAGTTCTTCAAGGTACTTTCTGATACGGCTGACTCTGGAATAACATGCCTTTTCTGTAATATTCAGCATAGCGCATACTTCCCTTGTCGGCCGTCCCTCTATCAATCTGAGCGTCGCGACCTGACGCCAGTTTTCAGGCATCCTCTCGATTTCCTTAAGAAGCGCCTGACATCTCTCTTTGCTGACTACAAAATCCGGCAGATTGGCAGCCTTATCGTGTGCCGGATAATCCTCACTGTTATATGCCTCTTCGTCCAATTCCCCATAGCTCCTGTACTTCATCTTTCGGTGAAAATCCATACACCGGCTCTTCAGAATACGTATCAGCAGCGCCCTCTTACTTTCCTCGGACATATCCAGGGAATATTTATACCGGGCATATGAGACAAATGTATCCTGTACCACATCCTCAATATAATCCACAGGAATATCGTTTACATAAGCTATCCTTCTCAGGTATACCTCATATTCCAGATACATTTTCTCAAACAGTTTCTTATCTTCTGTATCCATCTTCTCAATCTTCATTGCAATTACAGACAGCCTTTGATTTTATCCGCAACCTCTGCCAGTTCCTCTGGCGAAGCCTTTCCCGGAGTCCAACCGGCAATGGCTGGACCTCTCTCATATCTTGGAATCACATGCATGTGGAAATGGAACACAGTCTGCCCGGCTGCCTCTCCATTATTCTGAACCAGATTGAATCCCGCGCATCCGAGAGATTTCTTCATCGCAGAACCAATCTTGGCACCCAGAGGAAGGACTTTGGCGGCTATATCCCCATCCAGTGAGCATACATCTGCAAAATGCTGTTTTGGAAGGATAAGAGCATGTCCTCTGGACGCCGGTCCCAAATCCAGAATCACGCGAAAATCCTCATCCTCATACAGAGTGGCTGACGGAATCACCCCGCCCGCTATTTTACAAAAAATACAATTGTCATCTGTCATTCTGAAAATCCTCCTTCCGCTGCGGTTAACACAGCCTGCATTCTATCCAGCCATACCGGAAATTCTGGCAGCATGTTTCCTCCTGTAAAGCAGGATGCCTAAAATGAAGCCGGAAATCAGGCCTCCTATGTGAGCTACATTGTCCACTCCTGTTGAAGTAAACCCATGATAAAGGGTCAGCAGAACCATAAAGCCCAGCTGCCTGTTGGTTAGTCCGTCCAACTGACCGTGATGAATGGCAATCACATAGACCAGACCGCCTACCACACCGAAGATTGCGCCTGAAGCTCCCGCTGACACACTGGCCGCTCCTGTCCGTACCTGAACAGCCAGAGATATACCGTTGGCAGCAACACCGCTGGCAAGGTAAAATATCAAATATTTGATATGACCCAGCGCCTTTTCCATCTTCTCGCCAAGCACCAGCAGAACCAGCATATTATTTGCCAGATGGCTGACTCCGAAGTGCAAAAACATGGCAGTAAACAGCCTGTAATACTCTCCACCAAGGATGACAAACGGCGCAAATACCGCACCATGTTTTACCATGAATACGCCATCCTCCGTGGAGCCGATGGCCTCCAGATACAGAAATACCAATGCGTTGACTGCTGCCAGCGCAATATTGACATATGGCCTGTTCCTGTTTATACCTGTAACCATCCGTATTCCTCACATCCTTAATGATATATAATCTTAGCATACTTTAAAGGACTTGTTAAGTGGCTTTGACGCAATAAAGTTATTTTTTATGCCCCCACCCCTTGCTATCTGCTATTTCCGCAACCAAAATCATACTATTGTTTTAAGATAGAAAGTACATACAGGACTGCTCTGTGCAGCTAATAAAAAACATATCCGCAGTCAGCCATAAATATCTGGTCTCCCGGCTCCAGCTGTGTTGTCTCGTTTGCCTCCAGCAAACGGCCTCTGACCCTGGTGCCATTGGTAGAGTTAAGGTCTGTTACAGTATAACGCCCATTATTTTCATCTAATCTTATGTGAAAGCGGCTTACTGTATCTTTAAGCAGCACATAATCGGCTAAATCCTTGTGTTTGCCAATCACAAAGGGAAAATAGGATATTACAATGTCTTCATCCGAACCGTTGAGGGCGGATAAGCGCCGTACCTCTTCCCCTTCTGCCGGCCGCTCTGATAAAAGAACAGTCTGAAAGGATTCTTCGGCACTGTTTTGTGGGATTTTCTGGGAATATTCATTTTTATTTTCATTCGTATACACGGGAGAAGGCTGAATGTCCAAATCCTCATCTTCGTCATCTTCGTCCTCATACAAAATTCTCCATGGGTCCTGCTCCTCGCCTGAGTCTGTATCATCTCCATTATCAGCCCTATGCCCAATGAACAGCCCGTATATATTGATGGCTGATAATATAACCAGTAAGCCTCCGTCTATTGCTGCTAACATTTTCCGATTATCGAAGACCGCTGTCATCCCTCTGAACAGCCACAGTGCCAATGGACAAAGAACTGCCACTGACAGCCATAAAATAAACTGCCGTATGAAAATGTTTCCTTTCCTTTCATCCTTTTCCTTCTTTTCCCGGTCCTTCCCCCCGTCCTCCCCCTGTTCTTTCTTCGTTTTCACACTTTTTCCTCTGCCTTGCCCTGTATCCGCCTCTTTCCCCTGTTTCTCTTCATCTTTTCCCTTTTGTTCCTTCTCCCAATTATCCCTTCCCTGCACGCCTCCCTTCTTCGCAAAATCTTCTTCCTGCTCCCTCAATAACGCTCTTTTCTTCCCCTTCCGCCGTTCTGACGCAATCAGCCCCAGCAGATCGTCCATTCCGCAGTTTTCCTTAAGGCTTTCCTGATAAAGCCCATAAGCCAGAACGACACACTCCCTGTCTTTATGGTTTATCCTCTTCAGAATGTATTGCAGAAGGCGGCTCAGTTTCTCCTGAAAATCACCCTGAGCGCCGGGAACCAGGCACAAACCGGTCTGGAACAGTTCCGGCTCCACATAAATATATTCCGGTTCCAGCAAAACACCGCCTGCGTCTAAAAGATATTCCTCCATACCATTCAATGCTGTATGTATCTGAATTAATAACTGGCATATCTCATCCCCGGTTATAAAACGGGTCTCCAGAAGGCGGCTTAACGGTTGCCTGGAGGTGATGTCATAACAATACGAAGGCCGTCCATCCTGATATGTTATGTACATCCTCAGCAGCCCGCGAATCTCATTGTGGGCCAGCATTCTGGCTTCATATCCGGCTGTGGTCTCTGCCATCCCCGCTACCAGGTAATTGCGTTTTGCTTCTCTCCTGTAGCTAATTTCCATCTTCTTTGACCAGCCCTTCAATTAAAGTAATCTTGCGCAGGAATATCTCCGGCCGGAACCTTCCCGCCTCAATCTCCCTTTTCCATTTCCCATCTCTGCTTACTCCGTATATCCTCTGTCCTTTTTCCTTTATCATCAGATTGCAGTCAGTAAAAAACATGAGACGGCCCATATGTTCCTGTGCCCCGGACACAGAGGCTTCCAGTTCCCGCACGCTTCCATGACGTCCCTTTTCCACCGCCTCATGCAGACCCATGGCGGCCTTGGTCTCATCATGAATACGGGCTGCCTGCTGGAGCATCACCGATACGGACAGCAATACCATGGCCATAATCCATGCCGCCTCAACTGTAAGACTTGCCTTAAGCGTTTTTTCTTTCATATGAACATCACCCCGATTCCCGCCGGGATCAGAAACGGAAGAAGAGGAATGCGAAGCCTTCCCCTGTCTGTTCCCTGCAGAATCCCTTTAAACATCAAAACCACGGATAGCAAAAAGCATACACCTAAACCGCCTGCCAGCAAAACCAGATTTTTCACTGCCCCCAGATAAATGCCTGATACCAGAAAGAACCATCCGTCCCCTTTCCCCACAGCCTCGTTTGTTATCCGGGACAGAAGAAGCAATCCTCCTCCTACAGCCATGGCCATGGCTGTATCTTTAAACTGACCCGCTATAAAACCAAACGGCAGATGGGAGACGGAAATCTGATATCTGACTGCTGCCTCCAGCATAATATACATACATCGCACAACGGCTCCTGCGGCTCCCGATATCACAATCAGGCTGAGCTTTATCCTGTGATTCCTCATATCCTGCCACGCTCCAATTAACAGCATCATAAGGAAACCGCAGCGCAGCATTACTCCCGCTATTTCATGCCATACTGTTAACTGTTCTGACAAATCACCATTCAATATCCCCAACAAGCGGCACCCCCGTCTCCCAAATTATTTTCTTCTGCAATAAGAACACTCCCCAAAATATTCCACCTGAGACAATGGAACTGCCTGAACATACGCAATGATGGACCGGCAGCTTTTAGACAGATGATAGCTTGTGCCGTATGGCATGACATACACCGTACCAGCGCTCCCCATACTGCCGCTCCCTGTACCTCCGTTCCCTGTACTTCCGCTCCCCGCGCCACAAGTCCCGCAGGGAGAATACCTTCTCCCCGATTCATTCCGCAGTTCCCCAACAGTACCAAAATCCACCGCTTTTAAATCATTGTAAAGATAATGGCAGGTCCTTAAGCGGTGGTAACGGGTGGAATTTTTCCCGATATATACTGTTTCGTCCTCTTCTCCATCCCCATCCCTGCCGCCATCTCCAAAACGTCCCCCATCCGCTCCGTTCCACATTCTGCGGCTGCATACCTGTTCCACGGGAATGCTGTTGATTCCTAATACGGAAAAGGGAAGACGCATCCGATATCTCATCACTATATGGACCATTTCATCCGTCCCTATATCCGTTCCCTCAAATGATACGGCTTCCACCCACTCTCTGTTAATCCCTCCCAATATCCTGGCTGAAGCATATGCTGCTGCCAGGACAGAAGATGCTGTATCCTCTGCCCTCCCCACATCCACCTCTGCACCGCCCTCCTCTGCAGTGCGGAAACAGTATTCCACATAGGCATGCTGACTCAGTTCCTCCCCCACGGATTCCATTACTGCCTGTATCTGTCTCTGGCGGTCCAGCATCTTCATAGGCATAATGAGACAGAAACATAAGAACAGGAACAGGGACAGACTGAGTGCTGCCTCTATGGACAAACTCCCCTGCATCTGACAGGAGCTCCATGATAATGCCCCTTTTTCATGGGACAGTCGACAGCGCATACGTACTTGGAGAGGTGCGGTTGCATTTTTATTTGCTGTTTTGTTATCTGGACAATACGATTTTAATTTTATATTCTGCACCAGAAAAAAGGGCATCATCATGAACCTCCTTTCCCCATTTCTGAAATCTTAGCAGCTCTTATTTCTATGGTATCTACGGACTTTTGTAATCTTCCAGGTAACTCCCGGCTACAGCCATGCGCGTGTCATATGCGTAACCCTCCTCCCGCTCCTGACTTTTCCACAATCCATTTGAAAAAAACACATGTTTTCCACTGACAAGAGCTTCCGCATTCACCGTACATACACAGTTTGCCAGAGAAAATCCCGGCTGTTTCCTTGCTGTAACAACCTGCATTACATCCATCATCCGGTAAACCAGGTCCGTATCATAACCTCCGAAAATAAGTATCCGGAGATAACCTTTATAATCAGTTCCACTTCCATTCCCATCCCCTCCTTCCCCATCAATCAAACGCCCGCTCCTTCCCATCTCCAAAAGTCCTGCCAAATCCATTTTCCAGTCGGAGGCCGTCTTAATGACCGGTACCCTTTTTCCCTCCAACAGGCACCGCACATCCAGCAGCGCCTCACCAAGGGCCCACACTGCCATGATAAAAAATGCCACCACCCATACAAGAGGCAGTATCCCCGTCCCTCCCACTATGGTCAGAGCCAGACTCCGTGCCTCCTGGCGTTTTCCGGAATCCGACAGGATATGTACCAGATTGAGTCCTTCCCTAAAAGCAACCAGACGCGCCGCCACACCGCTTAAGTTGTCCTTGTCCTTCTCCTTTCCATGAATGATGTATTCCAGCTCATAAAACTCCCCCTTCTGCATCTCCTTTTTAAACCCTTTAAAAAAGCGTATATCATATTCTCCTATAATCAGACGCTGTATCAGCGTCCTGACTCCGGTCAAAAAGCCGGTGCTTTTGGAATCTCCGCCGCCGTCTGTTTTCCTCTGGACAGACGGTGTGCCGGAAAGCCTGATGTCTGTGCCGGAAACAACGGTTCCTTCCGGCAATACCAATTCCAGCATCCCTTTTCCTGCCATATTGGCTACCTGTTCCAGAAAACCTTCCTTTTCCTTATCGCGGACCCCGAATTCCACTCCCAGCGAGAGCATACCATACTGGGACCAGCGCGCTCTCACCGGCTGCCACAAGGCGGCCTCGTCCAACTCATCGTCCTCATCCTCCGGCTCCCAGTTACTGATATACTCCATTACCTCCTCAGCCATATCTATCATTTCCCCAATCCACCGAATCCTGTCCCGGCTCAGATTTGTCAGCGCCTCAACCTCCCTGCGGCGCTGTCCGTCCTGGGCCGCATATGACTCATACTGACTGATTTCCTCCTCCAGGGCAGCCCGCACATCGTCACTCAGGTCATTGGTTTCCTCCAAAAACCGTTCTCTGCTGTCTGTCAGCTTCTTATACAGTTCATCCGCCCTTTTCTCATACGTCTTTACCTGCCCTGGAAGCCGTTCCAGTTCCCGTATCATTTTATTGGTCTGGGATACGAAACCGCCTCCATCCAGCCGGTCCAGGCAATCCTTTCCCTGTTCCCACCGTTCCCTCTGGGCCAGAAGCGTACTGTTAATTGTCTCCAGCGCCTTTTCCACTCTCACAGCTTCCCTGGAATGGGCGGAATACAATTCCGACACGCGGTTAACGCTGTTTCCCTCCTTCCAGGCCCCCGACAGCTCTATTGCACCTGCTTCATCCAGCTCGTCCCAATCTACATCCAGCAGCCCATACTTCATATAATCCAGTATTTCCTGTTCAAAATATCTCCCGTCTCCCTGGGTCAGACCCGTCATATCGGTTATCCGGATCTGGTCCGCCTTCATAGGATACCAGTTGCCGGCCTCCATATAGGGCCTCATAAATTCCCTGAGCTCCTTCTCCAGCGTCTCTGCTTTGTCATACTCAAGGCCCAATATCCGGTATTTATCCCACAGTTCCCGGTGGTACTGGGCCATAAGGGAATCTGCGGATGAGTCCACTGCCATCCGCAGATAGCATCTGGCGCCTGCTGTGCGGGCCGATTCCACGACCACGCACAGCAGCGAGCAGACACTGAACAGTATCATTGCCAGGAATACCGTAATCTCACCTTTCCTGCACATTAATACACCTCTTTTGACTGGCTGTTTATCTCCTTAAAAATATTTTGCAGCAGGGTTGTTATCTGCTTTTTAAAGATAATGACCAGGCCTATGAGCACCACCAATACCAACACCAGCTCAATCACCCCCACGCCCTGTTCATCCTTCCAGAACTCCCTTAATTCTTTTCCTAATTCCATGGCTCTCCTCCTTATGCTTTACTTGAATTCCATCAGCGCCGGAACAGCTATCATAACCATGACCACTGACAGTAGTATGAACAGCGGAAGCAGCAGTTTTGTTCCAGCTTCCTCCCCCAGGCGCCTGGCCTGATGTTTTCTCTGTTCAAATGCATCTGTCATCTCTGTACGCAGCAGATTCCTGAGATTCTTTGAACCGTTTTTACGGTTTTGTTCCAGCAGACCTCCCAACTTCATATAAGACTGGAGTCCACACCGCCTTCCAAACTCCTCAAATGCACTCCCCTCCGGCACTCCCCCCTTCATCTGGCAGCTGGTCTCATACATTTCCTCATAGACATACCGTTTCCTGCGCCTTCCCTGCTCCACCATCATGTTATATTCCAGGGCAATCTTATCCCAGGCCGTCCGGATACTCATACCGGCGCCCAGAAAAATGGTCAGCCTGGACAATACCTCCGGGTAATCCAGTGCCAGCTGGCGTTTCCTCGCCTCTGCCCTGTTTTGCAGCCCGGCCCGGTCCTTTAGAAAACATAAGACGGCTCCGGCCGCTCCCAAGCCCATCACCGGAACAAAGACAGACTCTTCCGGCAGACTGTATTGCAGGCTCCGTCCCTGATACTCCTTAGGAAGCTTCATATAAGCTGTAGTGGACTGCAGTTCATCCTCCTTCTTGAGGAACTCGGCAAATGCCGCCTCCGTCTGTTCCTGTTCCGTAAGCACCGGTGGCTTTACGCACACGGACAGTTCATATTCTTCCGGCCATTTCCCCTCTGTCATACGCACATGCAGGTTGATTCTGATTCCCTGCTCGTCAATCCCCCTCTGTTTCATCTCATGGACATGCAGTTCACCAAAAGAATCCAGAAGCTCCGGCTCATCCGATTCCCACCTGAGCCTTATTCCATAGCTGTCCAGATATGTAAGCAGGTTCAAATCCTGCCTTACATCCTCAAGAGACGGATTATTTCCCAATATAAGCTTCGGAAGCTGTTCCATCACAGCCTCGTACGCCTTAAGGGCCTCCTGTTTCGTATATACCCGTTCTGACAGAACCATTTCCACAGGAACCGCCTTCTCCTCAAGACCCTCCACCATCAGGCTGTATGTCTGATTCCCCTGTCCATAGCTTCCCCTGGCCAGGGTATTGCCTTCCAAAAGATCGCTGTCTGTGCGCTGCCACAACTGTGCCGCCATTCCCAAGAAAAGGCCGGCTGCCAGGCATATAACCTGTTTCCGCCCAATCCGGGCCCAAAGCCTCCCCCCAGGTCTGTTTCTAATCCTTATCGTCCGCTCCACCTGCCTTTCACACCTCAATGTCCAGTATCTTCCCGGCCATAACCAGCGCGCCCGCATAGGCTGCCAGACACATGGTCATCACTCCCCGGCCCATCCAGGTGCCGTACATCACGCTGAAAAATCCAGGGGATGTAAGATCAATATAGAGTACAATCAAAAACGGTATCAGATTCATGATTTTCTGTTCAAATATCCTGGAAGCAAGCATGGTGTGTATCTCCTCCTTAACCTGCACCTTATCACGGATAATTCCAGCCGTCTGGCGGATGATTTCCACCAGCTCACCTCCGCTTCGTTTAGCCGCGGACAGTACCTGGGCAAAATTATCCACATCCTCCAGTCCGCTGCGCCGGCCAAAATCCATGAACAGCTCTTCTGCCGGACGGTTCATCCGGATTCCATCGCACAGGATCCGGAACTCCTCTGTAATCATCTCCTTCTTTCCAAACAATACTTCCAGCTCCTTTATGCTGAGGGCAAGTCCATTTTCCAAGGAATACCCCGCGCTGAGAAAGGAGGACAGCACCTGGATTCCCTCCTTAAACTGTAATTCCAGCCGCCTGGCCCTCTCCTTCTTTAAATCCTCCCTCCGATATAAAGGATAACAGGCTCCAAAGGGTATCAGAATCAGGAACACCACCGCACTGCGGTAAAATACATAGGAGGCCAGCCCGCAGGCCCCTATCCCGCAGGCGCCGTATAACAGCCACTCCCTGGCTGTAAGCCGGTAGGTGCTGTAATCCACCCTGTCGGGAGGCCGGGCCCTGGGAGCCCTCTTTTCCGGTTTGCTCCTGGCAATCTCCTGCCTAACCAGGTCCCGCCTGTGTCCCGGCCCTTTTCTGACGAAGCCGGTCCTCCTTCCCGTCATATTCAAACAATGGCTCCAGTTCCACCTCTCCATTTTGCAAACCTCCTATTCTCATAATGGATAAAACTCTTCTCTTTCCATCCTTCAGCCGTCCCAGATGGACCATGATGTCCAGAGCCGACACAATCTGGTTCCTGATTGCCGCCAGCGGAAGGTCTGCCGCCATCAGCACCATGGTCTCCAGCCTGCTTATCATGTCCCGCGGGCTGTTTCCATGACCCGTGGAAAGACTGCCGGGATGGCCTGTGTTCATGGCCTGGAGCATATCCAGGGCCTCTTTTCCCCTCACCTCGCCCACTACGATGCGGTTGGGGTTCATGCGCAGGGCCGCCTTGATTAGCTGGCTCATGGTAATTTCCCCTTCCCCCTCCGTATTGGCGTTTCTTGTCTCCAGGCGCACAAGATTGGGAACCTGCGTTATCTGCAGTTCAGCAGAATCTTCAATGGTAATTACCCGCTCACCGGAGGGTATGAAGGATGACAATGCGTTTAGGAATGTGGTTTTCCCGGAGTTTGTCCCTCCGCTGATGAACATGTTGCATCCCTCCTCCACCAGCTGCTCCAGAAAGCCCGCGGCCTCCGCGCTTATGGCTCCGAAACGAATCAGCTTTTCCATGGTAATCGGGTCCGGGAATTTCCTTATAGTTACAACCGGACCATCCAGGGCCACAGGCGGAAGCACCACATGGAC
>Ga0137302_10395_pt1:0-22500 | contig 23622 bp, 19 predicted proteins | sample Ramsor2O_GlcNAcB_FD_97184 | JGI IMG/M metagenome (GOLD analysis project Ga0137302, IMG submission 97184) | Mouse cecal microbial communities from Vienna, Austria - N-Acetylglucosamine amended with D2O_GlcNAcB | ecosystem: Host-associated > Mammals > Digestive system > Large intestine >... | reverse complement strand
TCATCATGCCCCTTATGATTTGGGCTACACACGTGCTACAATGGCGTAAACAAAGGGAAGCAGCCCTGTGAAGGTGAGCGAATCCCAAAAATAACGTCTCAGTTCGGATTGTAGTCTGCAACTCGACTACATGAAGCTGGAATCGCTAGTAATCGCGAATCAGAATGTCGCGGTGAATACGTTCCCGGGTCTTGTACACACCGCCCGTCACACCATGGGAGTCGGAAATGCCCGAAGTCAGTGACCCAACCCTCATTAGTGAATATGACGTCGTGATTGCAGAACAGAGTTCTGCAATATTCGAAAAAAAGAATACAACACGAAACCAGTCATATTTAGTAATGAGGGAGGGAGCTGCCGAAGGTGGAGCCGGTAACTGGGGTGAAGTCGTAACAAGGTAGCCGTATCGGAAGGTGCGGCTGGATCACCTCCTTTCTAAGGAAAGAATGAGTAGAGGTTGTTTTACTGTTCAATTATTAAGTAAGTATTTTTAAAGCTAAGTATATATGAGGCTAAAAAGAATACATCATCTACCTAATAATAAAAATTTCTGGTGGCGATGCGCTTAGGGGACACACCCGTACCCATCCCGAACACGATGGTTAAGACTTAAGCGGCCGATGGTACTGCACTGGTAACGGTGTGGGAGAGCAGGTGGCTGCCAGATTTTTATGGGGGTGTAGCTCAGTTGGGAGAGCACCTGCCTTGCAAGCAGGGGGTCAAGAGTTCGAATCTCTCCATCTCCATTCGGTTTTTTAAAATGGCAGTTTTAGCTGTTAAAATTTAAAAGACCATGAAAAGAACATGTACCTTGAAAATCACATATAGAAATAATCAAAATATCTAAATTAGATAAGACATCCGAGGTAGTTATCTTTTAAAAAGGTAATTATTTTAAACTAGCAACAAAACTAAACCAACACCGAACAACGCTATGTGAGGTGAAAAATGGTTAAGCGAACAAGAGCGCAGGGTGGATGCCTTGGCACTAAGAGCCGATGAAAGACGTGATAAGCTGCGAAAAGCTTCGGGGAGGAGCAAATATCCTACGATCCGGAGATATCTGAATGGGGAAACCCACTTGAGCAATCCTCAAGTATCCATACGCCAATCCATAACGTATGGAAGGGAACCCGGGGAACTGAAACATCTAAGTACCCGGAGGAAAAGAAAGAAAACTCGATTCCCAAAGTAGCGGCGAGCGAAATGGGAGGAGCCTAAACCGGAATGCGTGCATTCCGGGGTTATGGACTGTCAAACGTGACTCTGAAGGTAAAAGAACGGTTTTGGGAAATCCGGCCAGAGAGGGTGAAAGCCCCGTATTTGAAACCAGAAGAGAGCAGGCAGTATCCAAAGTACCACGAGACACGAGAAACCTTGTGGGAAGTCGGGGGGACCACCCCCCAAGGCTAAATACTACTTAGTGACCGATAGTGCATAGTACTGTGAAGGAAAGGTGAAAAGAACCCCGGGAGGGGAGTGAAAAAGAACCTGAAACCCTGTGTTTACAAGCTGTGGAACCACTTTATATGTGGAACCGCGTACTTTTTGTAGAACGGTCCAGCGAGTTACGCTGGCTGGCAAGGTTAAGCACTTAAGGTGTGGAGCCGGAGGGAAACCAAGTCTTAATAGGGCGCATGTCAACTATGTTGACATTAGTCAGTCAGAGTAGACCCGAAACCGGGTGATCTATCCATGTCCAGGTTGAAGTTACCGTAAAAGGTAATGGAGGACCGAACGCACATCCGTTGAAAAGGGTGGCGATGAGGTGTGGATAGGGGAGAAATTCCAATAACCAATCAAAGTTCCAAGCATATTTGTTAAAATATCGTCTGTCTGGGAATATCCCCGTTCCGATACAAACTGAAATATTTCAATAGCGAGACTTGTAAGGAATCCAACTGCAAGACATCTCCAAACCGTTTGAATCCGTTTCCAGAGAACCGGTACCAAGAATCCCAAAGGAATCATCATAATAATATTTTCTATAACATATGACATTGCCCTGGGCGTATTCTGAAATGTAGCACCAATCATTAAATCCGCTCTCGTTCTTGACCCTGGCTCCCTGGAAAAATAAGCGATCTCCAGAACCAGATAACAGTATACAGAAAAGATATAAATAACCGTTAACAGAGAACCTCTTATTTTCAACTGTGGATGAAGAAATTTCTTAACACTCCACAGAATTATTACAAGTAGAAATATAATACCAATTCCGAACAGTATGCCCCTGATACCGTAAGCAATAATGAATTCTTTAAAGTCTTTCAAAATGAGTGCTTTCATAAACATAACTTCCCTGCTTCTGTTTTCTATTTCTGCTAAAGCAAAATAACATGTCTGATACCAGACTAATTTATAATGATACCATATTATATGGGAATATTGTAATTAATTTTATTAATATTTGCGTCATATAATCTTAATAGGCTTTCCATGAAGCGTCTTCCTTTTTATTCTTTCATTTCTATTAAATATCCTGCTGTTTCTTGTACTAAATCACATAAATTCATTGACAAATCTTGCTAAAAGAGCTATTCTAAATCCAAATGAAAGGTGGTGGTTTAGTTATGTACAAAGAAAGAGGTTTTGCTATAATTGAGAAATTAGTGCTGATTTGTACATGCATTTTTAGTATAACCTATTTGCTGTGCAGTACACAGTTTGTACATGCTGCAGAAGCAAAAAATCAAGGCGAAACAAAAAAAGCCGAATCAAAGGTTACATATAACAAGGAAACTTATACTCTGAAATCCAATATTGAGACGACATTGTTCATGGGTATTGACAACGTCAACAATGAACAGGAAGACGGAACTGTTGATTCCCTGGGGGATAGCGGTATGGCTGACTGTCTGTTCTTAGTCGTTTCAGACAAAGACACCGGAAAAAGCCAGATTATCGGAATCAACCGGGATACCATGACAGATGTAGATATGCTGGATATCTATGGCGAATATTTTCGAACCGCAAATCTTCAGATCGCACTCTCCCATGGATATGGGGATGGTAAGGAACAAAGCTGTCTGAATACAGTAAAAGCGGTGTCAAACTTATTTGGCGGCATCAAAATCGACCATTATGTTGCAATGAAAATGGCTGCTATTCCTACGATTAATGACGCTATCGGCGGAGTATCCGTAGAAGTACTGGAGGATCTTACCAGCCAGGATTCCGCTTTGGCTAAAGGAAAAACCGTTGTGTTAAAAGGAAAACAATCTTTACAATACGTAAAATACCGTGATACCGATAAATTGGATTCCAATCAGTTAAGAATACAGCGACAAAAACAATATATTACTGCATTTACGAAAAAGCTGGCGTCTGAAACATCAAAAGATCCGTTTAGTATCCTTACGCTGTATAAACAGATTCAAAAATATGTAGTAACTGATTTAAACACTGCTCAAATGCAGACCTTATTTGACAAATTTGCAAAATCCGGCCTTGGAGATGAGAATTTCCATATGGTTCCCGGAAAGCTTACCGAGGGGAAATTTTATGCTGAATTCCATGCAGATGAAAAGGGACTGAAAGAACTGGTTCTGGATCTCTTCTACACAAAGCAAAAATAAAACTCTCCTTAAATTGGTGGACAGTATACACTTACATTTCTGTAGGGGTATTCACAATAAAATTTAACACAAAACGGAGGTAACTAACATGAAAAACATAAAAAGAATTGGCTCTCTTGTATTGGCATTTGCATTAATGCTTTCCTTTACAATGTCAGCATTCGCTGCTCCAAGTCCTACTGTTAACGTAAAAGCAAGTAAAGTTATGGTAAATGGCAAGAGTATCGATATCAGCAAATTAAAAATCACAAAAACAAAAGTAACCGTAGATCCTGCAACAGTTGATCCTTCCCTGAAGAATATGGCAATTGCTTATGCAGTTGACGTAAGTCTGGATGGAGTGGATTTTGATGAAGTATCTATTACTTTTGCTATCCCAAGTATCCAAAAAGATGAAAACGTAAAAGTTCTTCATTTACAGAAAGATGACAAGTGGGAAGTACTTACACCAGATAGTGTGGAGGACCAGGAAGTAACTGTGACATTTAAATCTCTGTCACCGGTACTGTTTTTAGTAGACAAGAAATAATACAGAAATGTTTGTGAATATTGGGTATACTGTTGGGTTATGAGCCTGCTGCCTTTTTAGGCGGCAGGTTTTTTGATGTTTCAATAGTTTTCTGCTGTCTTTTCTTCTTTTAAAATGGCATAGCAGCATGTTTCTATTGAAGTCACGGACTTTACTATATATAATAGTTTTATTATTCAATATGAAAGGAATTAATATGGATGAAAATACCAGGTTATTATTCTTCCGGTGAATTTGCCAGCCTCTCCCATATTACGAAGAAAACACTTCGCTATTATGATGAACATCAGATTCTAAAGCCATCTTATGTCACTGATTCAGGTGCACGTTTCTATACATACGACGATTTTGCCAGACTACAGCAGATACTCTTGCTTAAATATTTAGGATTTTCGCTGGATGATATCCGGGAAATGACAATTACGAATACCGATGAACATTTTATGGTTGATTCCCTGAATCTTCAGCTGAAGCTTGTGGAAGACCGCATCGAACAAATGCAAGTCGTAGCTCAGACAATACGGGATACTTCCAAATCAATTCAAGAAGATAAAACAGTGGATTGGTGCCATATGTTGGAGCTGATTCATGTTATGGGTATGGAAAAGAGCTTAAAAAATCAATATCAAAATGCATCTAACATCGCCGCAAGAATTAATCTTCATCATTTATACTCCCAAAATACGCAAGGCTGGTTTCCCTGGATCTATGAGCAATGTCACATAAATTCCGGAGATAATATTCTGGAATTGGGATGTGGTGATGGCACTCTATGGACAGAGAACTTATCACTGATACCGGATGCTGCAGATATCACACTGACAGATATTTCCGAAGGTATGCTGCGGGATACCCGTCGAAGTATCGGTTCCGAAGATTCCCGTTTTCATTTTCATACTTTTGATTGTAGTCATATTCCCTATGAAGATAATAGCTTTGACTTAGTTCTGGCCAACCATGTACTATTCTACTGTGATGATATTGCAAGCGTATGCAGAGAGGTGATCCGTGTTTTAAAATCTGACGGCACATTTATCTGCAGTACCTATGGAAGCCTGCATATGAAAGAAGTCAGCCAGCTTGTATCTGATTTTGATGATCGTATTGTCCTTTCAGCGGATAAGCTGTATGAAAGGTTTGGACGTGAAAATGGAGAAGAAATACTAACTCCTTTTTTTACTAATGTCCTCTGGAACTCCTACGATGATTCCCTGCTTGTGCCTGACTCAGAAACGCTGATCTCCTATGTTCTATCCTGCCACGGAAATCAGAATCAGTATATTGTGGATCGATCCAAGGACTTTCGTTCCTTCGTAAAAAAGAAAACAACTGGTGGTTTTTATATCACAAAAGATGCCGGAATCTTTATTTGCAAAAATAAATAAAGTTTTTTTAAAAAACACTTGAAGGTGCCCTTAGGGCACCTTTTATAATGATATTACTTAAAGAGATTTCATTTTGCAGAAGATAAAAATTAACAATGAAAAGGAGAATTTTATATGAAAGGCATTATACTTGCAGGCGGCTCTGGAACCCGCCTATATCCGTTAACTATGGTTACTTCAAAACAATTATTACCCATTTACGACAAACCTATGATTTATTACCCAATGTCCGTTCTGATGAATGCGGGCATACGTGATATTCTGATTATTTCAACACCTCAGGATACCCCTCGTTTCAAAGAACTGCTGGGCGATGGACATCAATTTGGTACAAACTTATCTTATGCTGTGCAGCCAAGTCCGGACGGACTGGCACAGGCATTTGTCATCGGAGAAGAATTTATCGGCAATGATACTGTTGCTATGGTGCTTGGAGATAATATCTTCGCAGGCCATGGACTTAAGAAACGCCTTAATGCTGCAGTCAAAAATTCCGAAAGCGGCAAAGGTGCCACCGTCTTCGGATACTACGTGGATGATCCGGAACGCTTCGGCATAGTCGAATTCGATTCCGAGGGAAAAGCTATTTCCATTGAAGAAAAACCCAAACATCCAAAGAGCAATTATTGTGTAACTGGTTTGTATTTTTATGATAATAAGGTCGTTGAATATGCTAAAAATTTAAAACCCAGTGATCGGGGAGAACTTGAGATTACGGATCTAAACCGTATTTATTTAGAAAATAATAATTTAAATGTAGAATTATTGGGCCAAGGATTCACCTGGCTGGATACAGGTACGCATGAAAGCCTTGTGGAAGCCACTAATTTTGTCAAAACCATAGAATCCCACCAGCACCGTAAAATTGCCTGCCTGGAGGAAATAGCTTACCTCAATGGCTGGATAACAAGGGATGAACTCATAAACGTCTATGAAGTTTTAAAGAAAAATCAATATGGCCAGTACCTGAAAGATGTCTTAGACGGAAAATACATGGATATCCTGCATTAGAGCTAATTCAAAACCAAAATCAAAGGAGAATGAAAACTATGAATATTATCGTAACCGGAGGAGCAGGATTCATCGGATCCAACTTCGTATTTCACATGTTAAACAAATACCCTGACTATCGCATAGTCTGCTTAGATTGTCTGACTTATGCCGGCAATCTCTCCACACTGGAACCAGTCATGAATCATCCAAAATTCCGCTTTGCCAAGATAAACATCACAGACCGTGAAGCAGTTTACGGGCTTTTTGAAGAAGAACACCCCGATATGATTGTAAACTTTGCTGCAGAAAGCCATGTAGACCGTTCCATTGAAAATCCGGAAGTTTTCTTAGATACCAATATTAAAGGAACTGCAGTCCTCATGGATGCCTGCCGTAAATATGGAATCCAAAGATACCACCAGGTATCTACCGATGAAGTATATGGTGATCTTCCATTAGACCGCCCTGAATTGTTCTTTACTGAAGAAACACCGATCCATACCAGCAGTCCTTACAGTTCCTCCAAAGCAAGTGCCGATTTATTAGTTCTCGCTTATCACAGAACCTACGGACTTCCGGTTACAATCAGCAGATGTTCGAACAACTATGGCCCCTACCATTTTCCGGAAAAATTAATCCCTCTGATGATCGCCAATGCATTAAATGATAAGCCGCTTCCTGTATACGGGGAAGGATTGAATGTCCGTGACTGGCTTTATGTGGAAGATCATTGCAAAGCAATAGATTTAATCATACACAACGGACGTGTTGGTGAGGTCTATAATGTAGGCGGTCACAATGAAATGAAGAATATCGATATTGTTAAAATTATTTGTAAAGCGCTGGATAAACCGGAAAGCCTGATTACCTATGTCAAAGACCGCAAGGGCCATGATATGCGCTATGCTATCGATCCTACCAAAATTCACAATGAATTAGGATGGCTTCCGGAAACGAAATTTGAAGACGGAATTAAAAAAACGATTCAGTGGTATCTGGATCATAAAACATGGTGGGAAACCATTATTTCGGGGGAATATCAGAATTATTATGAGAAGATGTATGTAGACCGCTAGAGTGTGTGTGGAATTGTTTTCTGGCAGTTGTGCGTCGCAGTTTGTGGAAAATTTGTAACGGATGAAGGGTGTGGAGCAGATTAGACACCTTGAATTTTGGACAAATACGGCGGACAGTGGCGCGCATACAGATGGCAGGAATGAAGTTTCAAACATGTTTCAATGATTATGATCTCAGATAAGGAGTGAACAAGATATGAAAGTATTAGTTACCGGCGTTAAAGGACAGCTTGGCCATGATTGCATGAACGAGCTTATTAAACGAAATCACGAAGCGATTGGTGTTGATATCGAAGAAATGGATATCACCGATTCCACTTCTGTAAAAAACGTGTTAAACCAGGTGAAACCGGACGCTGTCATCCACTGCGCCGCATGGACTGCTGTGGATGCTGCTGAAGATGAATCCAATAAAGAAAAAGTTCATTTGGTAAATGTTGTTGGTACGGAAAATATTGCAAATGTCTGCAAGGAACTTCACTGTAAAATGATGTACATTTCAACAGACTATGTATTCGATGGCCAGGGAACTGCTCCCTGGCAGCCAGACTGTAAAGATTATAATCCTTTAAATGTCTATGGGGAAACGAAGCTTGCTGGAGAACTGGCTGTGTCACAAACATTAGATAGTTATTTTATTGTTCGGATTGCCTGGGTGTTTGGTAACAATGGAAATAATTTTATAAAGACTATGTTGAATGTTGGTAAAAGATTTGAGGAATTGAAAGTTGTCAATGATCAAATTGGTACACCTACTTATACCTTTGATCTGGCGAGACTTTTGATTGATATGATAGAAACAGATAAGTATGGATATTACCATGCTACTAATGAAGGTGGGTATATTAGCTGGTATGATTTTGCCAAGGAGATATTCCGTCAGGCTGTTGCTTTGGGGCATGATGAGTATAGTGAGGAACGGTTAAGTGTGATTCCGGTTAGTACGGAGGAGTATGGGGTTTCTAAGGCTGCTAGACCGTTTAATAGTCGGTTGGATAAGGGGAAGTTGGGGGTAGAAGGGTTTGAGAGGTTGCCGGAGTGGGGGGATGCGGTTGGGCGGTATATGAGGGCAATGAAAATCTAAGGTCTACATATACCGTAAGAGTAAGAAAGAGTATAAGCGCGAAGTAATCTAGCCCCGTGTTATTTAATACTGATTGCATAAAATTAAGACCCTTGGTGGATTTACTGCGTTTTATATCTTGTATCCATATGATGAATAATCCTATTTTTTTCTATAAGCGAAAGTGTAAAATAGAGTGAGTAATGATGGCAGCAATTCAACTGGCTCATGTCCGGTCTTAAAATCCAACAGCCTAAGGCTTTACACATGCAGGAAAATGGTGGATAACAACCCTATAAGTGCTACTTTATGAATATAAAATTCATCTTGCAAAACTCCACGCAAAGCCTTGAAAATACTGGATTTTTTGCTTCTTTTCTCATGTTTTTCGTGGTTTGATAAGAGCGTAAGAAAAGGAGCAGAAAACCCAGATATTCCAAATCTTCATGGACAGATACCCCTAATAAATTCATTTTTTCCTGTACTTTGGGATAACTACATAATTCTTGCATGTTTTTATGACAAAAATTAGACATTTTGTTCGCTGTGAGTATTCGAGACAGTTATCCATTACCTATCCGGAGGCAGGAAATAGCCATTGAAATACTTATAATAGAATATGCCGCGCAAGATGTAAATCCATTATAAAGAGGTACTACTATGACCAAGTATCATGAAATATATATTCCAAATTTCTAATATATAGTTATTAATTTCATCAGATTTTTCAATTGTGGACGAAGCTATGCTGCATTTAAGTCACTTTTAAAATAACTATCTCCAAAATCAATCCAATTATATTTTGAAACCTGTCTACGGAAAAATTATGCTTGATTCGTTCCTTTTTCGCGGAGAATTTTTGCTCTTTCAATATTTTTTACAGCAGTGGAAATTACCACTTTATTATACACTTATGTGAAAATTATCAAAGCTACAACAAGAACAGCACATTCTACTCCAATAATAACTTTATGGATATATTTCTTAAATCGTCCTGGAACCAGTCTATTCTTTAAGAATTCAAATTCTATACTAAATGATAATAAAAACATAGTGCTTAATGCAGCTAAGATAGCAACTATAAATACTCTTATGCTGAACCAAATTAATCCACTGTCATTCAAATCTCTAGTTGCCAAATATGTAGTTGTAAAGGTTGCTGCTGTTATTAACCCATAAAATAATATCTTCTTAACATAATACCAGTAATTAACCTCATAAACATACTTAGCAATAATATAAAACCTAGAAAATAAATAAATAAGAGATGTTATTAATGTGCCAATCAGTACGCCATTGATTCCCATCACCTTTACCAATGCTACAGAAATCACAATATTAAGCACCACTGATACTATGATTATTGGTCTGTCATATCTGAAGAGCTTATAGATAACAAACACCTGTGAGGGAAGCTGAATCAAAAATGTCAGCATCAGATTAATACCAAGCCACAATGCCGTAGAAAATCCCAACAACATAGTTTCACCAAAGAACATTTTCACAAATGGCTGCGCAAGAAGTGAAAAACAGATCATACAGAAGTTTCCAATACAGAAATTAACACAGAAATAATTATCCGTCATCTTCATACTTGCATTCTTATCTTTAGTTGTACTTATAAAGTTTCCAAATGTGGCCTGAACAGAATTCAGTACCTGAGTAACTACAGTGTTTAACTGTCCTGTAATCATAGTATAGTTTGATAAGAATCCAGTAAGTAAAGATCCCTTGATTACCGAAAGAATAATACTATCAGTGCTGTAATATACAACTGCTCCAATTCTTGAGATAAACACATCCTTCACATACTGTGCTATTTGTGGCTTGTATTCTTTTACCAACATTTCATCTGGAGATTCAGTTATATATTTGTAGTCTTTATTTACTTTGATTGAAACAATAATATTGGAAACAATGTTTTTAACAATTGATAAGGATAAGTAAACTATATAATTGGGTGATACAATCAGCGAAATAATCTGAAGAATAGAAACAACAAAATAAATAACTGTATCTGCAATATTAGTTAAATATGACTTCTGATCTGCAATTAGTAGGGTTCTTTTATAGGCTAGGAAATAAGTTGATACAGTACCAACAAGGTTTATATAGAATAGTATCCTCAAATACCAAATTCCACAAGTCGCATCTGGGATAAGAATGTTTAAAAATACAGATACAAACAAGCCTACAACGAGAACAACAATACCCAAGATATAGTACAGTTTCTTATAGATCGCCATGATTGCCTTTATTCTATCTTTAGCATTTTCAGCTAATGGTTTATATAAATAGCTAGTGATTGCTATTCCAATACCCATATCGGCCAAATTCAGCATTTGAAGAATATTTAAAAATACTGAATTATACCCAAGATATGTTATCCCTAAGTAATTGATGAATAATTTACGAATAACAAAGCCGAGCAAAATCTGACAAAACTGGGTAACAAGTGCAATCAAAGAATTGAACTTTGCTTTTTTTGTCCTACTATTACTCATAATCACTTCACCATCTTCTTGATTGCATTTTTTATGTCATATTTCACACTATGTGAGATATTTTTTATATTTGCAATTTTCTTCTCTTTTTTATCGTAAATTTGATTTGCTTCTTCCAACGGATGATCCATAAAATACATCATATCATTACTTAACCACTGTGTACCATTACAATCAATTCTATTTCTCATATTAGCATAACTCGTTGTTCTTACATCAGGAATCAGTCCAAATCCTAAGAAAGCATGTCCATTAAAACAATGGCCTTCCTTGCAATGATTTCCTACAGCAAGCAGATGCAATGGTTTGTCAATGTCTTTATAAAAATCACCTAAAATCATTCCTTTGTAACACTGTTTATATTCTCCTGTAACGAGATTAAGTGCGATACTCCAAGCACCTGCGTAACAGAATTCTTTTCTTTTGACTTCAAAAATAGACTCCTTAAAGTTAAATAAATCAGAATCAAAATCCTTCCATACTTTTACAAATTCTTCTCTATTTAAAGCAGTCATTAATGGAAATCCATCTTTTCTTTCATCCCTCGGAACAGTAACATGGCATAAGTTTCCCAGATTATAATTACACCATTCTTTAATCTCCGGAATATAAGGAATGTACTCATCGTCTGGTGTTATTTCTACCGTAAACGAAATACCATTTTCGCGTATCATCCGTATATTGTTAAGATAAATATCAAACAAATTCTTTTTTTTCAGCTCTAAGTAATGAAAAGAAAATTTAAAGAATAACTTTTTTCTCAATTCTAATGGAAATTTGCATATTTCCTCAAATCTCATTTTCATTGTTCCATTTGTCACAATCATGACATAATGACCATTATCTAAAATTTCTCTAATAATGTTCACTATTTGAGGTGGGAGTAACGTCTCGCCTTGTGCACATATATTTACCATGCAAGGCCCTCCAAGTCTTTCTTTATTGAAGGCCTTATTAACGTTTTCTAAACAGTAAGACATATCCGGCATTCTTGAATCCCACCATTTGTTCTGGGTAACATAACAATAGTCACACTTCATATTACATGCCCGTGTTGGAACAGTGCACTCTATAAACATTTTCATTGTTTCACACATTAAATATCACCTTGTAACCTTTCAAAAATGTCATTATGCATTTTTATCTCAAATTCTTTTAAATAGTCGCTTGAATAATCAAATTTTGGTGTTGCTACTAAAGCCTCAAAACAATCATGAAATTCTTCGTAAGAGCTTACAACTTTAACATAACTAAGATCACTCATCCATTTTTTATATACTCCAGATATTTTTTTTGATGAATTATCGAATGCAATGCAAGGGGTTCCTGCTAAACAAGCCATAATCATACCGTGAAGTCGATCAGTTATAATTAGTTTATTACTCCTAAATTCTTCTAACTTTTTCAACAATTCAGATTTTCTATTGTTAACAGAAACATCGCCGTCATTTATTCCTTCAGCTAATGTAGAACCAATATTAATACTATATCCCTTCAACTCAATCAACTCTTCAACTTTAAATCGCGTGAAATTCGTCATTGTTTTTTCTTTATCTTTTCTTAAACAAAGCATTATTCCATCTTTTTCATTTGAGTTCAGTGATACATTATTTAACAATGCCATATCAGGATACAATTCACAATTTGCTGTACCCAAAAGATTTACAAAAAAATGGTATGATTTTTCATCTCTAAGGAAGAATTTGATTTTTTTATGGCTTTTATAGCATTCTATACTTTTATTATATTCGAGATTCTGCTCAGAGTAATCACTAAAATGTACTGTTTGAGGAAAAACAAATATTCGATTATTTGAAAAACGATAGATAATATCTCTAACTATATATTCTTCATACAACCATAAATCGCCTAAGAATCCTCCACCTGTAATAAAGATAACATCTTCTTTTTTTACAATATGATTTAACTTTTCCTTTTCACAAAAATAGCAATCTTCTGTTATTTCAACAATATCATATTTATCAGCGAAATATTTTTTTAAAAATAGAATTTCCGAATAAGCTATCGCATGATCTCCCAAATTACTTCTACTGGAAGTTCCTATTAAATATATTTTTCTATTGGAAATGTTCGCAGTTATCGATATTTCCTTATCATATTTTACCTTATTATGAAGTGCTTTTTTATTAAAAGTTTGAGTAATATGCTTATTATGGTAACCTTTTATAATTTGATATAAATTTGAATATAATTCACCCATAAATATTGGGAAGCACATATAAATTTGAAATGATAGCTTTGACCTTTTATTGATGTGATCCCACAAATTCTTCGCATAGGTATTGTTTCTCCATCCGCGAATAAATTGTTTAGTTTTACTTAAAATCTTCTTCTTAACATATGGATGAACAAACATATTCTGTAAATAATTAAAACAATAAGAAAACCATAAGAATTCTAATAATTCTCTATTTTCATTATATTCATTATTATGCTTAAACACTTCAAGTATGTAGTTGATTGTCTTAATCTGCTCTAAAAGTTTATCACTTCCATCTCTAGAGCAGCTAGTAACATTGTATCTATAATAATATGTACACTTATCAATCAGCCTGACCACTGGATTATATCGACCAACAAGCGCATTGGTCATTAGATCTTCTGCCATAGTTACTTCCAAATAATCCATGTATCCTGAAGTCAACAAAAATTCTTTTTTATATAATTTGGCAAACATAAAATGCGCTAATGAATCATCTAGAATACATTTCATGAAGATCCTTCCCGATAGTTCCTCTACCATTGGGCGCTGTTCTCTTACAATGAATTCGCCATTTTCTTTTTGTTCATATATATTACTTTGGATAATATCAAATGATTTTAATGCTGATAAGCCATTGACCAAGTCAGCGACCATAGTTCTTTCCACCCAATCATCACCATCAACAAAACAGACATATTCCCCTCTGGTATGCCTAAGTCCCTCTTTTCTAGCCGACACAATTCCGCCATTCTTTTTATCAATTACTTTAATAAAGGGATATTTACAACTATAGTTATTTGCTATTTTTAATGTGTTATCTTTTGATCCATCATTGACAAAAACAATCTCATAGTTTTCATATGTCTGATTCACTAAACTTTCCAAACAAATGCTTAAATATTTTTCAATATTATAACCAATCACAACAATACTTACCTTAGGATATTTGCTCATTACAGTACCTTTCTACACATCTTCAGCACCGAAGCTACCGTAGCATCCATATCATAATATTTATATTCACCAAGCCGGCCGCCCAAAATTACGTTTTTCTCCATATCAGTTAACTCTTTATACTTCAAGTAAAGAGCAACATTCTTCTCATCATATACTGGATAGTAAGGTTCATCTCCAGTCTTCCATTCAGAACTGTACTCACGGCTGATAATTGTCTTTGGAAAGTCATTTCCTTTCTCATCTTTACCAAACTCAAACCATTTATGCTCAATGATTCTAGTCCAAGGTGTTTCACAATCAGTATAATTAACAACTGCAATACCCTGAAAATTAGGTTTATCAAGAATTTCATTTTCAAAACGTACTGAACGATATTCAAGAGTACCTAATGAATACTCATATAAAGCGTCAATTGGACCAGTATAAACAATCTTCTTAGCCATATCATTCCAGTAATTTTTGTTTTCCAAATAGTCTTCATTGAGTATTACCTCAATTCCATTAAGAATATTCTCAATCATCTTTGTATAGCCACCTACAGGAATACCCTGATAAAGAGCATTGAAGTAGTTGTTATCAAATGTAAAACGTACCGGGAGACGTTTAATGATAAATTTTGGTAAATATTTGCAATCTCTTCCCCATTGCTTCTCGGTATAACCCTTGATCAGCTTCTCGTAGATGTCTCGCCCAACTAAACTTATCGCCTGTTCCTCAAGGTTCTGTGGCTCACCAGAAATCTCTTTTCTCTGCTCTTCGATCTTCGCCATAGCCTCTTCTGGTGTTACAACTCCCCATATCTTGTTGAATGTGTACATATTAAAAGGTAAGGAGAAGATTTCTCCCTTATAGTTAGCCACTGGGCTATTTGTAAAACGATTAAATATCGTGAATTGATTCAGGTAGTCCCACACCTCTTTGGAATTCGTGTGAAAAATGTGTGCACCATATTTGTGGAAGTTAATTCCCTCTACCTGCTCTGTGTAGATATTTCCGCCAACATTATTTCTTTTATCAATTACAAGGACTTTATATCCTTTGTTCGTTGCCTCACGAGCGAAAATGGATCCATAAAGTCCTGATCCAACTATTAAATAATCATACATTTTTTTAACTCCATTCATTATATTTTTTAATACTTAAAATATCTTCTGGATATTCTACTATTTGTCGTATACATATAAATAAGAACTATGAAAATTATTTTTACTACAAACTTTATAGTAATAATATTTGCAAAAAATCTTGACCCAAAGAAGCTAAAAAGTAAATTAATTGCTATATATAAATATATTGGAAATGAAATATCTATCAATTTCGTCTCATTTTTTATATTCAAGAATGCTTTTTCAGAAATATAGCCACTTATAAACGCAAATAGAATAATACCAAACAAACCTGCATCAGCATAATAAGAAAACAGGCATGTAAAGACGTTTCCCATACCATGACCTGTAGAACTATTAACAAAAAACAACGCTACAGATTTATTAAAGCCAGAAAAATCAATTCCCAAAAAAGTATTAAAATCATCATATAATGCTGAAAATGTATTTGCAAAAAACCCCGATGATTGCGTTACTGTTCCTGATGTCCAGTAATTAAAATTATGTATCTGAGAACCTATATATTGATATATAGAATCTATTAGTGTATCTGCTGTTTGAGACCTTCCCATATAAGGTAATATGGCAAAGAAAGCAATTATTAATAACGATATTCCCACAATAATAGGCACAATCATCTTAAATGAAAATATTTTTTTTCTTTTTTTCTGGTAATATACAATTCCAAATGAAATACCCAATCCTGCAAAACTCTCTAGTAATGGACCCCTTGATCCATTTAAAAATAAACATGCTAGGCATGACACAAAACACGCAGCTAACCACTTTAAAGATACTTCTTCTTTAAGTAATACACATCTAGCTATCCAATATGATAAAACATAAGGCAAAATTTCAATATATAGAATTAGCAACTTAAAAAGTATAGGTTTATGAATTGTTTCCACTCCTGTATTAAACTTTGCCATCATCATTACATAATTGATACTTTCCATAATATTCATTCCATGACTCGCCCCCCAGGAACGAAGGATATAATAATAGTAAAGAAAGGCAAAAAGCGAGAGCATAAATAAAACAATTAATTTTCTATTTTTTATTGATATCTCTTGTTTTTGGATTAATAAACTCCTACTTTTTCTTTTTATAGCCTTACAAAACATACATCCAATCAGGAACATAATAATATTCAAAGAAAAAGCAAGGAACGTTTCTACATTAACCTCAAACCCCCATAATTTTTGATTATTTGCACCAATGATAGTAATCAATAAGAACGGAATGCAATATAAAGTATAAGGAGCATACCACTCCTTACCTAAAATATAAAAAGAAAGTATAAAGACAAGTAACATTATTATGAATAAAGCATAAGCTAACATAGGTCTAAATTATCTCCAATCCCATCATTATTTTGTATTAAATGTTCCTGGCATATACTTTTCATTCTTTCCCATCCTTTTATTTCTAAAATCAGCAATAGCTACGTTTTTTGTATGTGATTTCAATTTCTTACCTAAAAATAAATCTAAAACAGCCGAAACCTTTAGCGCAATCAAGAATGCGTAGCAATATCTTTTCCTATAAACATTCTTTAGTGTATCAAGTTTATTTCTATATCCATAATAACTTTTCCAACAAAATCTAATATCTTCAATACGGCAATCATGATATATCTTCAATTTAGGAATACACACAATTTTAGCAATTTTCGATAATCTACTACTATATTCCGTGTCATCATACCATATAAAATAATCTTTTCTAGGCAACTCAATCTGCTTAATATACTTTGAATTTAAGAACACTCCCACAAACGAAAATAAATTTATATAAAAATAATCATTGTTATAATCTGCTTCAACGGAATCCTTCTCGTGAAGAAACAATAAACCTTTATTTATTGTTCTACGATGTCCAAACATTGTTCCATCTGGACTATCCACCTGACATGCGATTGCACCAATACTATCATCACTCACTTCAGGCTCTCCTCTAAAATAAGAAATTGTATTTTTATCAATATATGCATCATCATCGCCAATAAAAATCCAGTCGCAACCTAATTCTAATGCTTTTGAAATACCAACATTGAATCCACCTGATCCTCCTGTATTCTCTTCCAATTTAATAACCACTTTAGAAAAAGATTCTTTTATACTTTCCCATTTTAATAAATAAGATGCTGTATCATCCGTACTAGCATTATTTACTACAATTACGGTATTCGGAAATGATGTCGAATCCGAAAATGCATTCAGAGTTTTCTTCAATTTATCAATCCTGTTATATGTAACAGTAACTACACAAATATTCATTCTCTCACCTCTTTATATCTTTTTAGCAATAACACATATACCAAACAATATATTTGTAACTAAATCCGCTGTTTTAATTTTTGTCTCGAATAGCAAATGGAAGTTAGGATTTGATAAGGATTTCAAAATCAATATATTTTCATCCGTTATATCGTTTCCATAGATAGTAAGCAGTTCTTTTGCCATAACATCTCTTTGGTATGGTTTGTATAAGAATTTCTTCCATCTATTCTTTGCTTTTGTCATAAAGTTGCTTTCAGCACCAAGAACATTTCTACTATGTTGTCTATAATTCATATGTGGGGATACATCGTAGTAAGATATTCCACCCAATGATAAACACACTAAATTAACCCACCAATCATGCATCGGCACATAATCCGACTGATGATTTTTCAAAAAACTCATTAATTTATCATTGAAAACCATCGTACATCCAGTACAATAATTTTTAATAAAGGCAGAACCAAGTGTAGTCTTAGGGTTATCTTCTTCATTTATCAAAAAATTAAGGTCGGCATCCACCAATCTAGTATTTGAAGCATAAACCACAGGCACATCACAATTTGCATCTAGGGCACTTGTTGCCACCAATAGTTTGTCCTCATCCCACACATCATCCTGATCTGCAAACGAATAGTAAGGAAAAATACCAGATTTATTGATTAATTCAAAAAAACTTCTACAAACGCCAACATTTTCACCTTTGATAACTTCTATGCTCTCATACTCTCTCAGAATATTTACTGTATTATCCTCCGAACCATCATCCCTTACTAAAAGATGAACTTCAACACCTTTCTGTAACAAGATGCTGTCTATTTGTTCTCTAAGATACTCTTCACCATTATAAGTTGACATTAAAACTTGTACTTTTTTCATAATATCAACTCCTCATAGTATCTAAGTAATTTCACTGCTTCAGTTAGTGAATCGAATCCAGTTCTCTTTACTTCATCACTGTGATCTGCTCGCTCAACTTGCTTTATCTTATTTAAAACTATCTTTGCCCATTCAACGGCACTCTTATTCAGTCCAACAAATATACCTAAATCATCACATGGACTGGACTCCTTGGGAATTTCAGTAGAAAAGAACATAGGCAGGCCACAGCACTCTGCCTCAACTCCAACCACAGGGAGCCCCTCATAAAGAGATGGAAGTAAGAAACAATCCATTGCATTATAGAATTCTATGATATCTTCCCTTCTTCCAAGATACAAAACCTTATCGGCAATGCCATATTCATCTATTCGTTTCAACATAGCATCTTTGAGATTTCCATCACCTATGATGAGCAATTTTGAAGAATTATGTATTTTACATATTTCTGAAAAAATATCTATAATAAATAGAGTATTCTTTTGCTCTGTCAGTCTTCCAATATGTCCAATAACAATGTTATCTTCTATTCCAAACTCTTTTCTACAAGAATTCCTAACATCTGGATTATAATAATTCTTTTGTGTGTCTATAACAGTTTTAAATACTGCTACTTTTCCTTTGTCATACAACTTATCACCAAATTGCCAACGACCGCATACCTCACCATTCGACATAAAATGCGTTGAAAAGCATCTAGAAAACGGTTTTAAAATTTTTTTTAAAATTGTTTTCTTATCAGCACTATGGGACATAGAAATACTTTCATTAATTCGAATCGGTACTCCTGCACTCCATCCAGCAAACATTGCGAATACATTCATTGTACCATTGTATCCATGAATAATTTTATATCTATTTTTTTTGCAAATATTCCGGATTTCGATAATATTCTTAAAAATATTTTGATATGGAGTAATGACATATACTCTTCCACCTAACTCCTTTATTTCTTCTTCTGGAATTGCATTAGAATCAGAATCGCATATGAAGTCGAATTGAATATGTGTTTTGTCAATATGTCTGTAATACTCCATAACAAGATTTTTCTTTCCACCAGAATGCATCTTTCCCATAACAACAGCTATTCGTTCCAAAACTATATTCTCCTTCAATTCTAATAAATTTTCTCTATAATATTTCATACATGTCATAATGATTTTGTATAAAATCAGCAGTTTTTTTGATACCATCTTTCAAATTAATTGGGTTCAATTTTCCATAATATTTTTCATATCTTGTAATATCCAAAAAATTCACTGGCACATCAACCTGTCTTCCTCCTTTATATACAACATTCATTGGTACACCTATCGCGTTCTCAATTATCTCTAATAATTGTTTAATACTCGTCCCATAGCCACAACCAATATTGAATGTATGGTGCTTATTCTTGCCTGCTACAATGTTCATAATTGCTCCTATAGCATCATCTATATAGATAAAATCACGAACAACCGATCCATCTCCAAAAACAGTTATTTGCTCGCCTTTAAGAGCTTTATATGTAAAAGTTGTAACCGCACCTAAAATTCCATTTGGTCTTTGATATGGGCCGTATGGATTAGCCAAACGAATAACTCTATAATCCAACCCATACATATAATTATAAAGATAAAGCAATTTTTCTATAGTAACTTTCTGTACACCATAAGAAGAAATTGGATTTGTAGGGGTATTTTCTTTTAACGGACAATCTACTTCTTTTCCATAAACAGTTCCACCAGATGATATGAATACAACTTTGCTTATTTTACATCTCACACATGCTTCAAATAAATTTGAAGAAAACACAACATTTCCCATTAATTCCTGCGAAATATGTTGATTTGATGTTGTTGGAACTGTAGTACTAACCAAATGATATACAATGTCTTGGCTTTTCAATAATTCATCATAATTAACTACGTTAAAATCACATACCTCAAATGAAACATTTTCATATTTCATCGTTCTAATATTTTCAAAATACTGTATACTTTTATCGACCAAAGTAATTTTATCCGCTTTATTTTTAGCCATTTCAATTGTCAAATTAGTTCCTATAAACCCAGCTGCACCTAATATTATTATGTTCATTCGCTTTTCTCCATAGTTTTAAAACTTTTTCTTAAACACGACAAACAGCGGAAGAATCAAGATCTATCCGCTGCGACACCTCCCCCCTCCTAAGTCGGCCAAAACTTTTGATTTTCAAAACTTTTTGCTCACTTTTCAGGTAAAAAATTATGAGCTTGAAGTATAGCCATTCGACTCAATACCTCTTGTCCCTATTATGCCCTATTCACATCATGTCACATCCATAATTCAATGCCATTATAAGCTAAATCGTATTCCATCTATATACTACAATAATAACCTTTAAAATTTTTGATTAACTAAGATGTATTCTATAAATACATTTTAACTAGCATGCCTATCCCCAAACAAAACCCCCACCGTCTTAACCAATATTTTAATATCCATCCCAATATCCCAACTATCAATATACTTAGAATCCAACTCCACAACCTCTTCAAAATCCGTAATATCACTTCGCCCACTAACCTGCCAAAGCCCAGTCAGCCCCGGTTTCATACTAAGCCTCTTTTTATGATGAGATTCATACTGCTGAAATTCCCCCACTGTAGGCGGCCTGGTCCCAACCAAACTCATATCCCCAAGTAATACATTAAAAAACTGAGGAAATTCATCCAAGCTAGTCTTCCGAATAAATTTACCAACCCTGGTTATACGAGGATCATTATCCATCTTAAACATAAGACCACACATCTTATTCTGCTTCATTAGTTCAGCTTTCCGCTCTTCCGCATCAATATACATCGAACGATACTTAAACATCTTAAAGCGCCGTCCATTCCTCCCAACCCTTTCCTGCCTAAAGAAAATTGGTCCTGGAGAATCTATTTTTATAATCAATCCAAGTATAATAGTTAATAATACTGTGAAAATACTTCCAACCAACCCACCCGCAATATCCATAGCCCTCTTAGCAATATTCTGTATAGGAGAAATTTCTCTTCGGCTGGAAGCCAACGTCGTAAACCCACCTATTCTGATAATTCTTTCATTCGCCAATTCCATCCCAAAGTTAGCTAAATTGATATATAACATACTCCCTATATCACTAACCAGATTAATTAACTTCTGAAAATCATCATTTTTCATATTACCATCTAAAAAGACAGCATCTACCACATTCTGTATAACATACTGACGAACTGTACCATGTCCTGCCACCACAGGAACACCCGCAATCGTTTGACCCGTCATCTCCTTATCTAAGATCGCACAACCAAAAACATCATAAAACCAATCATCGTTTTCATTCATGCTCTTTAGAATATCAGTAATTTTATCAGAGGTAGTAATCACCAATAGCTTCTGGCTTGTTCCATTCCCTTTATGCTTGGTATTAAAATATTCTTTATACCAATAACGGACAATCCAGTCAAATACCACTTCCAACACATAAAACACAATAAATACTGTCCGTGAAAACTCTCTTCCTTTGCCAAGCATATATAAGGTCACAATTAATAGTGCCACTTCAAATGTATTAATTTTTAATACATTCCGAAACTCCCTGTAGTGACCTCGGTGAGACATATCCTGATATGGTTCTAAAATCTTAATCAATAAAACCCGCAATACCACAAGCAAAAAGTATCCCAGTAAGAAAACGCTGCTCTGAAATAATTCTATATTGCCTGTTCTTAAGTATATACACAAGAAATAAACTGCCGTCAGTATTGCAAATTCAATTAATGCTATGTAAGTTCTATATAATTTATTTGCACGTGGGTTCATTCATAACTCTCCCGTTTCCTATTAATATAAACTAATTTCCCGCTACTGCCTCTTTTGCTGCATTTTGAACATCTTTTTCCCCATAACCATAGCCATAGTAACCGCCATATTACT
>Ga0137302_10390_pt1 | contig 23963 bp, 28 predicted proteins | sample Ramsor2O_GlcNAcB_FD_97184 | JGI IMG/M metagenome (GOLD analysis project Ga0137302, IMG submission 97184) | Mouse cecal microbial communities from Vienna, Austria - N-Acetylglucosamine amended with D2O_GlcNAcB | ecosystem: Host-associated > Mammals > Digestive system > Large intestine > Cecum... | reverse complement strand
GGCTCTACCATGGAGATTGGGACGAAGTATATGAAAGGCAGCTATACTAATAATTCGGAGGATTATGCGGATTTTGAGGAGGGTCAGTCCTACCTGGAGTTAAGCCACACAGAAAAAGACTTAGTGGAGCTGGTCTGCGGTGAATTTGACAATGTTGTTGTAATCTATAACGGTGCCAATCCATTGGAGTTGGGATGGACAGAAGAGTACGAACAGATAAAAAGCGTACTTCTCTGTGCTGGAGCAGGTTCTACCGGATTTAATGCGTTGGGAAATATTCTGTCAGGGGAAGTGAATCCTTCCGGAAAAACGACGGATACCTGGCTGAAGGACGTATATCGTGCGCCATATATGAATAATATCGGTCACTTTGCGTATGCAAACACGGAGGAGGTTTCGTCCGCGGCCAGAGCCGCCTGGGAGAAGGCAGATGGAATTGTATCTTTTGTAAATTATGTGGAAGGTATCTATGTGGGCTATCGGTTCTATGAGACGGCGGCAGAAGAGGGATTGATTTCCTACGAAGATACGGTGATGTATCCATTCGGATATGGTTTGAGCTACACAAATTTCCGTCAGGAAATGGGAGAACTTACAATCGCAGATCAGACTGTCAGTGTAGATATTACCGTAACAAATACGGGAGATACTGCCGGTAAAGATGTGGTGGAATGTTATTATACACCGCCGTACACCAATGGCGGAATTGAGAAGGCCAGTGTAAACCTAATAGCCTTTGATAAGACGGACTTGCTGGAGCCGGGCCAGTCACAGACGGTGACTCTGACCTTTGATGTGGAAGATATGGCTTCATATGATACCTATGGCACCGGACATTACATAGTGGAAGCCGGAGAATATGAAATCAGCCTGCGGACAGACAGCCATACCGTGGTGGAGTCAAAGACCTATTCTGTGGCGCAATCCATTGTTTATGATGAAAATAGCCCTCATAACGGAGACCTTGCAGTGGCAGAAAACCGGTTTGGCTTTGCTGAAGGTGATATCACGTATCTTTCCAGGAAAGACGGATTTTCCAACTATGCACAGGCAACTGCGGGACCTGTATCTTATGAGTTAAACGGTACTGTTCTGGGAAATGGAACCTATGACCCAGCGGCGCTTAACAATCCGGATGACGTGATGCCTGTAACGGGAGCAAAGAATGGTCTGGAGCTATATGATCTGCGAGGAGCGGACTATGACGATCCACGCTGGGAAACGCTGCTTGATCAGGTAACTGTCCAGGAAATGATAGATTTAATTGCTTATGGCGGACATCAGAACGCTGCAGTGGACTCTGTAAATAAAATCCGCATACTGGATACAGACGGTCCTGCCGGCGTTAATTCCAGCACACTTAATGCCTTTGGAACAGGATATTGTTCTGAAGTAGTCCTGGCGCAGACCTGGAATCTCGATTTGGCTGTGGAATATGCAAAGGCTATGGGGCTTGAGTTTGCAGATTTCCATATTGTGGGCTGGTATGCGCCGTCCATGAATATGCACCGCAGCGTCTTTGGCGGCCGTGATTTTGAATATTATTCAGAAGACAGTGTGTTGAGCGCTAAGATGGCAGCGGCTGAGGTGGAAGGTGCGGTTCAGTCTGGTATGTATCCATATATCAAGCATTTCGCCTTAAATGAACAGGAAACCAACCGAAATGCCCTTCTCTGTACTTGGATTACAGAGCAGGCTATGCGTGAAATTTATTTAAAACCCTTTGAGGAGGCTGTAAAGAGTTACCCGGACGGAAAGATTGCAGTAATGTCCTCCTACAATTTTATCGGGACGGAATGGGCTGGTGGCTGTGCGGCGCTTTTAAAAGATGTGCTGAGAGAGGAATGGGGTTTTAAAGGAATGGTGATTTCGGATTACTTCGGAAACTATGGCTATATGGACGCAGACCGGGCTGTCCGCGGTGGTACGGATATGATGCTTGGAACAGCGGGAAATGAAGCCCTTATGACTGATTTAAGTGCACCTCTGTGATTGCCATGCGTCAGGCGACAAAGAATATCTTCTACACAACCGTGAACAGTTCTGCCTATGAAAACTACGTTCCGGGAACCATTCCTGCATGGCTGCGGATGGTGTATGCAGCCGATGCTGTGATTGCCGCACTTCTGCTGATGGGAGAAGTCCTTGCGGTTCGGAATTACCGGAAGAAAAAACAGGCAATGGCAGGTATTGACGGAGAGGAATGATAACGTGATAAATCAGGAAATTTTGAATCGATTAACGCTGGAAGAAAAAGCCGCATTGTTAAGCGGAAAAAGTGTCTGGGAGACGAGAGCCATATCTCGTCTCCAGATTCCCTCAATCTTCTGCTCGGATGGCCCTCACGGCATCCGGAAGCAGGCAGGGACAGGCGACCATCTGGGGTTAAATGCCTCCCTTCCAGCAACCTGTTTTCCCACGGCTGCAACAATCGCCAACAGCTGGGATGAAGAACTGGGCAGAGAGATTGGAAAAGCCCTGGGTGAAGAGGCTTTGGCTCAGGATGTACAGGTGCTTTTAGGGCCGGGGCTGAATATCAAACGAAGTCCTCTGTGTGGGCGCAATTTCGAGTATTTTTCAGAAGATCCTTATCTGGCGGGAAAGATGGCTGCGGCTTATATAGAGGGGATTCAGAGCCAGGGAGTTGCCGCCTGTCCAAAGCATTTTGCAGTCAACAGCCAGGAACTGCGCCGGATGGCAATGAATGCGGTAGTAGACGAACGAACCTTGCGGGAAATCTATCTGACCGGTTTTGAAATTGCAGTCCGTGGGGGGCACGCCGGGGCAATCATGACCAGCTATAATGAAGTGAACGGCGAATATGCTAATGAGAATACGCATCTGCTTCAGGATATCTTGAGAAAGGAATGGGGTTTTGATGGGATTGTGATTACAGACTGGGGCGGTTCCAATGACCACGTGAAAGGTGTGAAGGCAGAATCCAATTTAGAGATGCCGGCTCCGGGACTTGATTCTGCCAGGGAAGTGGTAAAAGCAGTAGAAAATCATACGCTGTCCATGGAGGAACTGGATATTTGTGTCGGCCGTCTGTTGGATACTGTGCTGGCTCTACATAGACAGACAAAGAAAAAATCATCCTTTGATGAGCAGACGCATCACCAGCTGGCCAGAAGAGCAGCGGCAGAAAGCGCTGTCCTTCTGAAAAATGAAGGTGGAATTCTGCCCTTGCCGTTAAAGAGCAAAGTTGCAGTGATTGGAGATTTTGCCATAGAACCAAGATACCAGGGGGCGGGGTCCTCCATGGTAAACCCTACCAGATTGGAAACAATCCAAAATGTGATTGGTGAATATGATCTGCAGGTTTTAGGAATCAGCAGGGGATACCGAAGAAATGGGGAGGCGGATGAGTCGCTCAAAAAAGAGACTCTGGATTTGGCGGAGAAAGCGGATACCGTGCTGTTCTTTTTCGGCTTGGATGAACTAAGCGAGTCGGAGGGACTGGACCGGAATCATATGCGGATTCCACAAAATCAGATTGATTTACTTGGGGCTTTGGCTCAGGCAAATAGTAATATTATCGGTATATTGAGTGCAGGAGCAGCCATTGAGATGCCGTGGCACGCCTGCTGTAAGGCAATTCTGCATGGATATCTAAATGGACAGGCAGGAGCCGGGGCTATTCTGGATATTCTGACCGGGGTGGTGAATCCATCCGGGCGTTTAAATGAGACGTATCCGCTCCGATTGGAGGATACTCCGGCATACCGCAATTTTCCGGGAAAGGAGCGGAATGCAGAATACCGGGAGGGACTGTTTGTGGGATACCGCTACTACGATTCCAGCCTGGTTCGTGTCCTCTATCCTTTTGGGTTCGGTCTTTCCTATACGGATTTTGCATATTCCGAGTTGGAGGTGAAACCGGAAGGAGTGTCATTTACGCTGGCGAACAACGGTGAACGGGACGGGGCGGAGGTGGCACAGCTTTATATCGCACTGCCGGAGCCGCAGGTGTTCCGTCCGGAGAAGGAGCTGAAAGGCTTTGCAAAGGTATTCTTAAAAGCAGGCGAGAGCAGGCGTATTACCATTCCCTTTGATGATAAGACATTTCGTTACTGGAATGTAAAGACAAACCAGTGGGAGACTGAGGGCGGTAATTATCAGGTTGTTGTAGGGGCAAGTGCTGCCGATTTGCGGTTGGTGGGCCGGCTTAACGTGGAAGGAACCACGGAAATCCTGCCTTATGATAAAGCAAAGACGCCGTCTTACTTTTCTGGGATGGTATGGAAAGTAGAGGACGAAGAGTTTGAACACTTATTAGGTTATCCGATTCCCTATGGAAAATGGGCGGGAGAACTGGGGGTTAATGACGCCATCTGCCAGATGTATAATGCCAAAAGCGGATTGGCACGTCTGATTTACCGTGTTCTTACCAGAATGAAGAAAAAGAGTGAGGAGAAGGGAAAGCCGGACTTAAACATTCTTTTTATTTATAATATGCCGTTTCGGGGAATCGCCAAGATGACAGGCGGGATGGTCAGCATGGAGATGGTACATGGGATGGTGGATGCTGTAAACGGTCATCTGTTCCAGGGATTATGCCAGATAATAGGAGGTTTTTTCCGGAACCGAAAAGAGAATCGCGCTTATGAGAGACGACTGAATGGAAAGGGGAAGAAAGCATGAGCATTGTCAGAGCATGGATAAAAGGACACCCGAATCTTTGGGAATTTATATTGTTTAATGTATTGTCCAATGTGGCTACGGTGACAAATTTTGTGGTGATGTGGGTCTGTACCGGTTTTGTGTTTCGGACACTCAGCCAGACACCCTTCCAGTTTCTGATTTTCAATTATACAAATACAGCCAGCGATTTAGGTCTGTGCGGATTTTTAAGTTTCCTGGCGGCTACTGCCTGTGCGCAGACGGTGAACTTTTTTGTGCAGAAAAATTTTGTTTTTAAATCCAATGCAGCTTTTAGTCAGGCAGTGCCAAAATACATTGGACTGGCAGTTCTTCTAGTTGTGGTTTCCGCAGCTCTGCCTGCTTACAGCCAGACTCTGCTTGTGAATCTGGGATTCCACAAGGGGATAGCGCCAACGCTTGCAAATCTGGTTAATATCATTGTTCAGGTGGTCATCAGTTACCCGGCAATGAAGTTCTGGATTATGCCGAAACACGCATAAACACAGGACCTGTACAAAGCGACCACATTAATATAGTACAGGTCCTGTTCTTTATTTATGCTTTACTCCAGGATTAACTTCCGCACGTATCTGCATCAGAAATCGGTTCAGAAAAGTATTTGATTTCTTTTTAAAGATACAATAATAATCTACACGGGCCTCCGAATCCAGGATAGGAATAAAGACACGGTTCATATGCCGCTCGTCATCGTTCCGGACAAGATTGGTAGAAAATGCGGGCAAAGCCGAAGCCTGCACCAGCTCTCCAAGGGCAGTATATTCATCCTGCATGAGAAACCGGGCTTCCGGCATTTTTTCCATGCATAAGTCATACCAGAATCCAATTTGGGAGTAAAGGAGCATGGTTTGACCGTTTAACTCGCGTAAGTGAACGCCGGTACGCCCTGCAAGTGGATGTGCCGGGGGAAGGGTGATGTATAAATGTTCACTCTGCCATCGTATAGATTCCAGTTCATCCGATTCTGCCGGCTGTGTCAGAACGATAATCTGGTAGGTGTTGTCGGATAAACCGCGAAGCAATGTGTCTTCCCCATTTATTTCAGAAGCAATTGTCATATCCGCGTAGGTCTGCGACAAAATGGGAGTCAGCATAAAAATGGGCGCCGGAGCACAGGATCCCAGTGTAATAGTGTGGCGGCTCCGGTCATAGGCGCGAATACGTTCCACCATTTCTTTTTCCTGATCGAGAATTTTCGCGGCATAATCAGCCGCCATAATGCCATTTTCATTCAGGCTGATCTTATTTTTCTGCCGTTCAAACAGTGTGACGTCCAGAATGTCTTCCAGTTTCCTCATGCTGCGGCTTAGGGCCGGCTGGGATAAATGCAGTTTTTCAGAAGCAGCGGACAGGGTGCCAGTATTACGAAAGGCCAGCAGTCCTTCCAATAGATAAGTGTCTATCATAATAATCTCCCTTTTAACAAGCTTTTAGTATGCGTTTTAATTATAGCACATTAAGCAATCGGCATTGTACTTTTTTGTGAAAAAAATATATGATGAGGTAAATGAATGATAGTCATGAGAAGGGGTTATGCGAATGGAAGAAATCACATTAAATAATGGTGTAAAAATGCCGATGGTGGGACTGGGCGTTTTACAGTTGAAGGATGAGGCTCTCTGTGAGTCCTGCGTAGGGGAAGCGCTACGAGCAGGAATCAGGCTGATTGACACCGCGGCGGCTTATTTTAATGAAAAGGCGGTGGGCCGCGCAATGAAAAAATCCGGCCTTGCGCGGGAGAAAATCTTTCTGGAGACAAAGTTATGGCCGTCCTTTTATGAGCAGCTGGATGCGGTGGAGGAAACGCTGGCGCGGTTGGATACGGAATATATTGATTTGCTGTTGATCCATCAGCCAGCCGGGAATTATGTGGCGGGATACCGGCAGATGGAAGAGGCTTATAAGGCGGGAAAGGTAAGGGCCATCGGCCTGTCTAATTTTGACGAGACGCAGATTCGGGAAATCCTGAATATCTGCGAGGTGAAGCCTGCCGTGCTGCAGACGTAGGTACACCCCTATTTTCAGGAAAATGAGCTGAAGGAGTTTCTGGATGACGAAGGAATCGTGATTCAGGCATGGTATCCTCTGGGACATGGGGATAAGGCACTGATTGAGGAACCGCTGTTTATGCGGCTGGCAAAGAAATATGGAAAGAGGAATGCCCAGATTATCCTGCGCTGGCATATCCAGGCAGGCAATGTAGTGATTCCCGGTTCAAAAAATCCGGAGCACATCAGGGATAACTTCGGCCTGTTTGATTTTTCTCTTACAGAGGAAGAAATGACGGAAATTGCCGCGCTGGATAAGAAGGTACGGTATTATACCAGTACGCCGGAGCTGCTGAAAAAATATGCAGAGATGGTTCCTCCTGTGAATCAGCAGAAATAGTGAGGTTGCAGGCAGACTGTCTGAAGAATTGAAATGATAATAGCGGAAAGGAAAAAGCGATTGATGAGAAAGAGAAAACAAGTGTTGGCGGCGGTACTGGCAGGAATGGTACAGGGAACCAATGCGGATGGTATCTACCGCTATCTGGGCGTTCCCTATGCGGAGGCAAAGGAACGGTTCGTACCGGCAGAGGAGGCGATGCCCTGGGAGAGCATCCGCATGGCGGACGCCTACGGCCCTATCTCTCCCCAGGGAGCAATCTCCGGTCTTGGAAGCGCGGGCGAGCAGGAAGGCACGGATAATAACAGCCAGAACTTGAATATCTGGACGCCCGGGGTGAATGACGGAGAAAAACGTCCGGTTATGGTTTGACTTCACGGCGGCGGTTTTTCCATGGGATCTGCCAATGAAGCTGGTTATGACGGCGAGGCGTTGAGCCGTAGCGGAGATATGGTGGTGGTCTCAGTCAACCATCGGCTGAATGTATTTGGTTATCTGGATTTGTCTGCTTAAGGAGAAAAATATAAGAATTCTGCTAATATAGGAATCCAGGATATTATAGATTCTCTGAAATGGATTCAGGATAATATCGAGGCCTTTGGCGGCGATCCCGGCAATGTGACGGTGTTCGGCCAGTCCGGCGGCGGTGCGAAAGTTCTGGCGCTGATGACATCACCCTATGCAAAGGGGCTGTTTCATAAGGGAATCGTGCAGAGCGGTGCGACCGAGACTGTGGGAGTTATCTTCAACAGTCAGGAATCCAGCACAAGGGTGGCAGAAAAAGTCCTGGAAAAGCTGGGCATCACAGCAGAAAATATCGAAGATATTCAGACAGTTCCCGTAGAAGAACTGGAAGCGGCCGCCGCAGAGGCGCTTTCAGAAACTGGAGAAGAATTAAAGCTCCCGGCGTCATTTGGCGGCGGCTATGCCATGGAATGGGAGCCGGTGGTGGACGGGGACTTCCTTCCCACGAACCCGGTAACAGAGGAATCCTTCGCTGAGGCTGGGCTGGATATTCCGCTTTTGATCGGCAGCAATTTATATGAGTGGAATGGATTTTTTGAAGCGAATCCAATCAAGCCAACGGAAGAACTGACAGCAGCGCTTCGGGCGGCGTATTCGAATAAGGAAGAGCTGACCGCGGATCAGGTAGACACCACAACGATACGTCAGCCGCTGTTAAAGATTATGACGCACAAGGCGGATCAGGAGGGCGCACCGGTCTATGCATACCTGTTTACATACGGCAATTCCTATCATGGCGCGGAGATTCCCTATGTATTTAATCATATAGACGGAAATGAGGAAGAACAGGCATTAGCGGAGCAGGTAAGCCAGTCCTGGATTAATTTTGCCCGGACAGGAACTCCGGGGGCAGAAGGAATGCCTGAATGGGAGCCGTATACCAGAGAGGGCGGAGCGACCATGCTTTTGGATACGGAGCCGGAGTTGGTTTACCATCACGATCAGGAACTCCTCTACATTTTAGTTCCGGACTATGAATATTAGAGTGATATCAGGAGGAAAAAATAATGAAAGAACAAACGGCAGGGAGAGACAGGCTTGGAAAACTGGCACCCAAATTTGCAGAATTAAACGATGATGTTTTGTTTGGAGAGGTATGGTCAAGAGAGGCTGAACTGAATCCGAGGGATCGTAGCATGATTACGATTGCAGCGCTTTTTTCAGCTGGGCTTTATCCGCAGTTGAAATCTCATCTTGCCCTTGGAAAAGAGCATGGGATTACGAAAGAGGAAGCGGTCGAAATGATTACGCAGCTTGCGTTTTACTGTGGCTGGCCGAAGGCGTGGAGCACATTTCCACTGATCCAGGAAGTATATGGAGAAGAGGAATAGGGATATAGGTTGCTGACATTGACGGGCTGCCACAGCGCTTATGCGGAAACCGACGCAGCGGAATCGAAAACAGAGGTGAGAAATATGGCAGTGGCGCAGGAATCTGAGGCACAGATTGGTGACTATGTGACAGAAGGTACGGAAAGTTACCGTGATTTTGTGGTGGACAGCGTCCTCCATTCGGATGTGGCTGGCGATATTCATTACTGTGTTTCCATTCCCGATGAATACGGTGGAAGTGAGGCATACAGCCTTTATATTACCCTTCCCGGCTATCAGGGACTTTATTTTCAGGGAGCAGCCATGAATATCCGGACGGAGGAATTCGCCTTTGAAGCGCAAAAGTATCACGATAACATGATTGTTCTTGCGCCGCAGTTAGAGGACTGGGGCAAAACCTCCGCCCGGAAGACGATAGCACTTACAGAATATTTTCTGAACAGCTACAATATTGACAGAGAGCAGGTCTATATCAGCGGATATGAGACGGTTGTTAAGGCCAGAACCCCGGTATATTTTGTAATCGGTGAATCCTATGAATATTACGGGTCGGAGCCGTTTCGCAGGGCATATCAGGAAATACGCCGTCTTTATGAGGAAGAAGGGCTTTCGGAGCCAGAGACTGACGCTCTTGCGGTGCTGGATGTAAAGCCTGCGGCTTATCTTACAGACAGCGGCGTGACAAACCAGCATGGCGGAGGCGGCAGACTGTTTAGCAGAGACCGTGATATCATGGGCTGGCTGTTTGGCGAACACAAAAATTTACCAATCAAAGGAAAGAATAGAGAACTATAAAAGGAGGATCACGATTATGAAAGCAAAAAAATGGATTTCCATGATTGCAGCCGGAGCAATAGCAATCAGTGTATTAGCGGGCTGCGGAGCCTCGAATACCGCGTCTGCTCGAAACGAGGAAACGCAGACGGCAGAGAACACTGCAGAAACAGAGAAATCCCCGGAAGGAACAGTGGCATCGGCAGAATTGGAAAGCAGCGAAAGCGAAAAAACGCAGGATGGCAAGACATTAGTTGTTTACTATTCCGCAAGCGGGCATACGGAGGACGTGGCGAATACGATTGCCGGAGCAACGGGAGCTGACTTATTTGAACTGGAGCCGGCAGAACCGTATAGCAGAGCCGACTTAAATTATTCAGATGATAACAGCCGGGTAAGCCAGGAGCATGAGAACGAGGATTTGAGAGATGTGGAACTGGCAGCTGCAACGGTGGAGGATTGGGATTCCTACGAAACCGTGTTTATTGGCTATCCCATCTGGTGGGGAATTGCCGCATGGCCGGTGGACGGTTTTGTGGAAGAAAACGACTTTACCGGAAAGACCGTGATTCCATTCTGCACTTCCGCCAGCTCCGGTCTTGGGGAAAGCGGGGAACTGCTGGATAAAAAAGCGAGAACCGGCAACTGGCTGGAAGGCATACGGTTTAGCTCCGGAGTTTCGGAAGAAACCGTACAGGAATGGGTGGAAAGCCTTGGACTGTAAACGGATTTTTGATTGGGAGGGACGATCATCATGAACAGACCGTATGTAATCTGCCATATGCTGTGACTTCGCTGGACGGAAAAATAGACGGCGCATTTATGTCAGACCCAGCCTGAACTCCTGCGCTTACGGAATATGGGAACATTCGTAATTTTTATAACTGCGAAGCGACACTTTACGGAACAACGACTATGGCGGGCGGTTATTCGGATGGTTTAGTGGAGCGTTTGCCCCACAGTGCGGTCAGCTATCCGAAAAAAGATTATGCCGCAGCAACGGAACTCAAAAGCTATATCATTTCTGTTGACCCGGAAGGGATTCTGGGCTGGTGCTCAAACTGTATTCAAAAGAAGAACCGCCCGAAAGCCCATGTGATTGAAGTGCTAACGGAAACAGTGTCAAATGATTACCTGGCGTATTTTCGCAGCATGGAGATTTCCTATATATTCGCAGGAAAGGAACGGCTGGACTGTGGTGTGCTTCTTGGGAAACTAAAGCAGATTTTCTCCATTGAACGGCTGCTGGTTGCCGGAGGCGGTATGATGAACTGGTCATTTTTACAGGATGATCTGCTGGATGAGCTGAGTCTTGTGATTGCGCCGGTAGCGGATGGCGATACAATGGCAGTATCTATTTTTGAAAAGGCATATTTTCTTCCAGCGAGAAAACCGGCGGTTTTTGAACTCAAAGGATTTAAACAGATAGAAGGAGGCAGCCTCTGGCTGCGCTATATGCTGAAAGGATAAGCAAAGAATATGGAATACAGAACATTGGGAAAAGACTTAACCGTGTCGGCCGTGGGACTTGGCTGCATGGGAATGAGCCACGCTTATGGGGCGCCGGCGGACAAACGTGAGATGTCAAATCTGCTGGCAGAGGCCGTGGACATGGGATATACATTTTTTGATACGGCTGAGGTATACGGAACGCCGGAAAATCCTCATTACAATGATGAACTGGTGGGCATGGCTTTGAAACCGTACCGGAACAGGATTCTGCTGGCTACCAAATTCGGCATTCACTTTGATATGGAAAGCTCCGAGGTCAATAAGCCTTTGGTACCGGATTCCCGGCCGGAAGTCATACGGGCCTCTTTGGAAGCTTCTCTGAAAAGACTGAATACCGATCACATTGATTTATATTACCAGCATCGTCCGGACCCTGACGTTCCCATTGAGGAGGTGGCCGGAGTGATGGCGGAACTGATAAAAGAAGGAAAAATCACTCATTGGGGACTCTCGGAAGCTGGGGAAGAAATCATCCGCCGCGCCCATGCGGTCTGCCCGGTGACGGCAATTCAAAACAGGTACTCGATGATGGCCTTGTGGCATGGGGAACTGTTTTCGGTGTTGGAGGAGCTGCAAATTGGCTTTGTGGCGTTTTCCCCGTTGGCCAATGGTTTTTTATCTGGAAAATATGGCAAAGATGCTTCATTTGAGGTGGGAACGGATTACCGCAGCGTGATGCCGCAGTTTTCAAAGGATGGGATTGACCGGAATCAGAATCTTCTTGAACTCTTAAAAAGGCTGGCGAAGGAGAAACATGCAACACCGGCGCAGATTTCTCTGGCATGGATGCTGTGTAAAAAACCGTACATAGTGCCGATTCCCGGAACCAGAAAAACAGAACGATTGGAAGAAAACGCCGGGGCAGCCGATGTAAAACTTACGGTTCGGGAAGTGAAGGTACTGGATGATGCCCTTGATACAATGGAGATGTCGGAAGTATTTGGCGGTACAAGAGTAGTTGTGAAGGAAAAGAAAATGGAAGGGAAGAGAGAATGAAGAGAAAGATAAGAATGATATATCTTACGGCTGTGATGCTGAGCTCCGTTATATTTATGGGATGCAGCAAAGTAAGCGATTCCCCGACTGAAAAAACAACGATTGTACAGGAAGAAACAGATGCGGAGGCAGCGGATGCTGGAGACGGTGGTAATATTTTAATCGCCTATTTCGCAGTGGCAGAGAACAGCGATGTGGACGCAGTTTCATCAGCAAGTGTAAATGTGACGGATGGAGAGGCAAAAGGACTGGTTCGCATTCTGGCAGAAAATATTCAGGAGAGGACGGGCGGTGATCTATTCTCCATACAGACTTCCGTTGATTATCCGGGAGATATTGATGCATTGATTGATTACGCAGCAGGAGAACAGGATGAAAGTGCCCGGCCGGAATTGACGAGCCATATTGAGAACCTTGAGCAGTACGATACGGTTTTTATTGGTTATCCTAACTGGTGGTACGATATGCCCATGGTGTTGTATAGCTTTTTTGAAGAATACGATTTTTCTGGAAAGACAATCATCCCGTTCAATTCGCATAATGGAAGCCGCTTTTCCAGCACGATAGATATCATTGAGGAACTGGAGACGGAGGCAACGGTCATCAAGGAGGGGTTTACAGTAAATCAGAGTGATGTTCCTGATGCTATGGGGGATATTGCCGCCTGGCTGGACGAGCTGGGATATTAATATGAGGTAATTGAAAATGTTTGAGGATAAATCCATACAGGATTGAATCTTATTGGAATGTCAAAGGAGAGAATTAAAATGACTGATTTTGAAAAAGCAGGAATGTTTGGCTTGGGGAAACCCAATAATGATTTTTCCGAATATTTTGTTGGGCAAAGCTATTTGAATCCGGTGATAACAGAAGGGGTTCCCATTTTCAATGTAACCTTTGAGCCGGGGTGCAGGAATAACTGGCATATTCATCATGCAAAACTTGGAGGCGGCCAGATTCTTCTTTGTACCAGTGGGCAGGGATGGTATCAGGCCGAAGGTGAGCAGGCTGTCAAACTAACACCTGGAAAGAGCATATATATTCCGCCGGAGGTTAAGCACTGGCATGGAGCAGCCAGCGATAGCTGGTTTTCCCATTTAGCTATTGAGGTTCATGGTGAGGAACCCAGTAATGAATGGTGTGAGCCGGTGTCGGATGAGGAATATGGAAAACTGCGGTAGGGCATCCCACGTAACCAATCACAAAAATATCAAAAGAAAAGGAGCACGACAATTATAAAACGACTGTGGAAACTGGTAACAATGGTATTTGTTCTGACTGCTTTGATGGCATCTACTGCACTTGCAGCAGGCTGGACTACAGGGCAGGGAGAAAACAGCTCACGCTGGTGGTATGATCTTGGGAGCGGACAGTATTATGGAATCTCCGGACAGGCGGTAGAATGGCAGTGGCTGGACGGAGATGAGGACGGCACGGCTGAATGTTATGCGTTTGACAGTGAGGGCTGGATGTATGAAGACGGACAGACCACGGATGGCTATTCGGTGAATGAGGACGGCGCATGGACCGTGAACGGAGTCGTTCAGACCATGGCTGTGGCTGCGGGATATGGAGGAACCAGGGCCGGAAGCCAGGAGGCGGAGCCGGCAAAGGACAGCCGGATACTGATTGCCTATTTCTCAAAGACAGGAAGCACTGAGGCGGCGGCAAGGGAAATCCATGCTGTAGCGGGAGGCGATTTGTTTGAAATCACTGTGGCAGATTCCTATCCGTCCGGATATCAGGACACGGTAGACCGAGCACGCCGGGAACTGGACAGCAATGCCAGACCGGTGCTGTCATCTGCTGTGGAAAACATGTCAGACTATGATGTGATTCTTTTAGGTTACCCGATCTGGTGGCACACAGCGCCTATGGCGGTGGACACGTTCCTGGAATCCTATGATCTGACAGGCAAGATAATCCTTCCGTTTTGTACCAGCGGCGGCAGTGATATCGAAGAGAGTATGCCAGATATCCAACGATTAAGCCGCGATGCGACAGTGGGAACTGGACTGACGGCCAATTCGTTGAGCCGGGAAATGATTGCTGACTGGCTCAGTGCCAACGGAGTGCAATAAAAGCGTAGTAAGGATTTAAATAATGATGTGGTTGTGAATCCTGTGGAGAACTGTATACAGGAAAATGTAGAGTTAGATATTGAAAAAATTACTGATACAGTTACTGTTTCCGGCCTAAAATGATAAAGATATAGGAGAAGTAATATGAGCGGTATAGATATGGATGTGATTGAATTTGATGGTCCAGCTGTAAATTATTCAGAACAGACCGCACATTAAGGAATACAGGAAATCATGTTTACAAACCGGGAATTCCAGATTTTCTATTTTTTAATGTCACATCGTGGGCAGGTATTCAGCAGACGGCAGATTTACGATCATGTCACAGAATTCAATGAAAAGGATGATTTACATACCGTGGAAATCACAATCTCCAGGATTAGAAAGAAGTTGGAACAGATTACTGGAAAATCAGATTTTATTATTACAATCCGAGGAAGGGGATACAAGTTTAGAAAATAAGAGATGGAATATAGAAATCCTGTAAGAGATAGTTTAGCCTTTTACAGGATTTCATGAAAGAGTATATGAGTACCCTCTTCAACAGCTGTGTTGTGGAAAGCCCTGTGGATGCAGGAAAAGAAACAGATTAAGACTGATGCAAAGGAAAATGCTAGTTTGGAAATGTAGTCTAAAAAATCGTGAATATCAGATTCTTCCTTTTGTAATCTTTTTTACAGACAAACAAGTCCGCCTGCATTAAAATACAGTTATAAACGATACATTGAACAAAGGACAAGGAGAACTTGAATGAAGAAAATATTGATTGTGCTTGGCGGAGGACGCCCAAAAGGAAATACGAGGCAGCTTGTGAATGCGTTTATGAAGGGAGCAGAGGAAAGCGGACACCATGTAGAATTGATTTCATTGAATGAAATCCAGGTGAATGGCTGCACCGGCTGCAATGCGTGCCGTTTTGGGAAACCGTGTGTGCAAAAGGATGACTTCAACCATATGGTTCCCAAGATAAAAGAGGCTGATTTGATTGTATTTGCCTCGCCGCTCTACTTTTGGACCATATCTTCCAAGATAAAAGCATTTATTGAGCGGTTTTACTGTATCGCAGAGGAAGACCCGGCGCCGCCATTTGGGAGGTATGAAAAGTATCCTGTAAAAGACAGTACCCTTCTTATGACAGCCGCAGATAACTTTTTCTGGACATTTGACCAGGCGGAATCCTATTACTATCACACGGTTGTTAGATATATTGGCTTTCATGACAGGGGAACCCTGCTTGCGGGAGGGTGCGGGGATACCAATGGGAAACCGCAGATTGATAAAACCAGTCATTTAGAAGAAGCATATTTATTTGGAAGGAATATTTAAAACAGAGAAAAGTAGGATTGCTAAAAGGCTCTAAGGATTTGCAGAAGCGAATCCCGGGAGCCTTTTTCATGTTTGTAAACAGGCTCGCATCCTTTCGGATAAAGATATTAAAAAAACAGCTACTGTATCTTTTTATACAGAAAAAAATCTTATGACCACCTATACTGGAGTCAGAAACAGACATGAAATCAGAAACGGAGGAGATACGATATGGTAAGAAATACATACGGAGATTTACTGAAACCGGCACAGATTGGAAGCCTGAAGCTCAAGAACCGAATCTGTATGGCGCCTATGGACTTTAAGTTTTTTGTGGGGAATGAGGAGGACTCCACCATAACATACCGCCAGTCCAAGCTGTTTGAAGCCAGGGCAAAGGGAGGGTGCGGTCTGATTTTCACCTGTGCCACCCATGCGGAACGAAAGTTGATGCCGTATCCCAGAGAAATGCAGTTTCCGGCCATTGACCGGGTGGAACGGATTAAGGAGTTTGCGGAGGCAGCCGATATGGTTCACGCTTATGGGGCAAAGATTGGCTGTGAGCTGACCATGGGGAGCGGCCGGTACGCGGACCTTGTCAGTGAGGAGTATCCGCCGATTGCGCCGTCTGAATGCGAGACGCAGTATCATCCCGACATCCGGGCAAGAGAAATGACAACGGAGGAAATCAAATATATGGTCCGTACATATGCCCAAGCGGCAGGAAGACTGAAGCAGGCGGGGTATGATGTACTGCTCGTTATGGGCGGCGGCGGATATCTGATTAACCAGTTCCTTTCTCCTGCCTAGAATCAGAGAACGGATGAATACGGAGGAACTTTGGAAAAGAGGATGACATTTCTCATAGAGACGCTCTGTGAAGTTAAAAAGGTGGTGGGGGAGAATTACTCAATTATTGTGAGCCTGAATATGGACGATTTACTTCCGGAGGGCGTGTCAAAGTCAAGAGGCATGATTGTGGAGGAGACAATCCAGATTGCACAGGCATTGGAGGAACGGAATCTTGCGGATGGATTTCATCTTCGGATAGGAAATTATTATAATCAGGAATCCATTATTCCAAGCGCATATGTGAGCAATGAACGATATAAAGAGAATATCAGGAAATTCAAGGCGGCAGTTACCAAGCCGGTCATATTTGAAAATAAACTCTCGGACCCTCATGAGATGCAGCAGATGATGGAGGATGGCATTCTCGATTTTGTCAGCCTTGGACGAAGCTTTATTGCGGAACCGGATTGGGTCAATAAAACGTTGTATGAAAAGCCGGTAAAACCCTGCTTACGATGCAATTACTGTCTGCATACGGTTTGGATAGGGAAATGCACATCTTGCGCAATCAATCCAGGACTGGGGTATGAATTTGAAGGAGAGATACAGCCGGCAAGAACCAAAAAGAAAGTGGTGGTGATTGGCGGTGGTCCGGGAGGAATCGAAGCTGCTTTGACCGCGAATCAGCGCGGACACGAAGTCATCCTGTTGGAAAAAGAGAGTAAGGTTGGAGGAAAGCTGGATATTGTGGGTGCCCCGTCCTATAAAAGGCAATATCATGAGTATCTTGCCTACCTGGAAAACAGATTAAAAGAATCCGGCGTTATGGTTTGCTGTAATACCTGTGCAGACGCCGAAACCATAGACCGTTACCAGCCGGACGCCGTGATTCTTGCTATCGGAGCCGAGCCGGTGATTTTGCCGGTGAAGGGAATGGAATATGCCGTGTCTGCGGACGATGTTTTGCGAGGCAGCAAAAAAGTTTCAGGAACCGTGGTTATTGCAGGCGGAGGACTGGTAGGGTGTGAGACAGCCCATGTTCTCAGTGAAAAAGGATGTCAGGTACATATCGTGGAGATGCAGGATGAGGTTTTAAAGGATGCTTCCTATGTCACACGCCATTCCCAGCTGGACGTATTAATGAAAACCGGAGCGCAGATTCATGTGGACAGCAGGCTGACAGCGATAGAAAAAGACTGCGTGCGGGTAAATCATGAAGGCATGGAAGAAACGATAAAGGCGGACAATGTCGTACTGGCAGTGGGTTATAAAAATACGTCCGGGTTATTTGAGGAAATGCAGGATTTGGTGGAAGAGGTATATCAGATTGGCGACTGCAAACAGACGGGAAAGATTGCCGATGCCGTAAGGGAAGCATATATCATTGCAAAGAGTCTTTAGTCATAATCCAGCACAAAAGTCTCTCCGGCAGTGTTTTCTTTTGACTGCCGGAGATGGTGGATATCAATGCTTGAGAATCGTATCAGATTTTAAGGTTTCTAGCGAGCAGTAGGATTCCAGCGCTTGAAAGTTAAGGATTTCAATCCATTTGCGGTGCGGTACAATAATCTGTTCGTCCCGGAGCCGCGCTAAGTTTCTGGCAGCATTTACACGGGTGATGGTCAGGATTTCGGCGATATTTTCCTGGGTGAGCTGAATGCGGCTTCCTTCTCCGTCGGGAGCGTTTTGGGAAAACAGATAGAGAAGATTGCACAGCTTGATAAATGAGTTATTGTAATCCTGGTGAGCGCCTTCGTACAGCAGCAGATTGATATAGGTGGCATACCAGTCGAGGGTCCGAAGGCTAAGCTCTGGGTTATCCAAAAACATGGTAAGGAACTGTTCTTTCGTAAAGGACAGCACCTCCATATCCGATATGGCGGTGACTACAATGGACTGCTCTATTTTGAAGACCACACGATGGCAGCCGGGAAAAACCGTACCGCTGCCATGAAGAGAGGATATCTTGCGCGAGCCGTTTTCATGTTCCAGGGAAGTCTGGGCAATCCCCGACAGGATGTAGTAGATATGAGTCAGCGGCGCGCCGGGTCCCCACAGGGGATCATTCTTTTGAAATGTTTTTTTGACATGAGGCTGTGAAAGAAAATAGTCATAAAAATCCTTATAATCATGGGCGAAAAAATAACGGGGAATGAGCATGACAGTCACCAGCTTTCGTATTGATAGTTATATCATAGCATAAAAGAAATTCAGCCGCAATCAGAGTAAAAGGAGCAGATTGAGGAACGAGGATAAAAATGAAAAAATGTAAAATTACGATTTTAAAAACAACACTGGACCAGGAGCTGGCAAAGGAGTATGGAGTACCGGGGCTGGGGGCCTGCCCGATGATGAAGGCGGGGCAGGTTTTCTATGCAGATTATGCAAAACCGGATGGATTCTGCGATGAGGCATGGAAAGCTATCTATCAGTATGTCTTTGCCCTGGCCCATAATAGCGGAAAGGAATTGTTCTATTTTGGGGACTGGGTACGGGAACCCGGAGTTGCCATCTGCAGCTGCAATGACGGACTGCGGCCGGTAATCTTTAAGATAGAAGCCACGGATCAGAATGCAGAACAAAACTACGAACCGGTGCGATAAGGGAGGGAAAGTCATGGATTTTGAACAGTTAGCAGAACAGATTGTAAAGGGCGTGGGCGGGAACGAAAATATCGCTGCACTGACCCATTGCGCCACAAGACTGCGTTTCACATTAAGGGAGGAATCAAAAGCAGATGAAGGTCTGCTGAAGGAGACAAAAGGGATTTTGGGCATATCGAAAAATGGGGGACAATTCCAACTGATCATCGGCAATGAGGTGTCGAAGGCATTTGCGGCAGTCCAGGAAAAGCTGAGAAACGGAATTTCAGCTGCAGATGGAACGAAGACGGAACAGAAGACCGGACAGAAGAGAAAACCGATGGAGGTACTGTTTGATTTTGTATCATCTATTTTTTCGCCTGTGCTGCCGGCGATTATCGGAGCGGGACTGGTAAAGTCCATTCTGGCGGTGGCGGTGCTTCTGGGGATGAATACTGAGGGAAATACTTATTATTTTCTGAATCTGATTGGGGACGCGCCATTATATTTCCTGCCCATCATGCTTTCTCTCACCGCCTCAAAAAAGCTTGGGTGCAATCCGTTTCTGGCGGTGTCCATTGCGGGGGCTATGCTGCATCCCAACTATGCGGCTTTGATAACCGATGCGTTTCAGATTCATTTTACGTCCTTTTTGGGGATACCGGTTACCCTGGCGACCTATAGCTCCAGCGTGATACCGGTCATTCTTATGGTGATCGCACTAAAATACATGGAAGAATTTTTAGATAAGATTCTGCCAAAGATGAAAAATTCTTTTTTAAGCCGCTGTTATGTCTCTTAATCGTAGCGCCGCTTACCTTTATTGTGCTCGGCCCCATTGGGTTTGTGGTTGGGGTTGTAATCAGCATTGGGCTGAACATTCTGGATGCATACGCTGGCTGGTTCCCACTATAGTGGGGGCGGCATTTCCGCTGATGGTTACAGCCGGGATGCATTATGGCATGGTTCCGTTTATGATGCAGTCGATTGCGGCACAGGGCTTTGAGACGATTGCAGGTCCGGGAAATCTTCCCAGCAACATCGCCCAGGGAGCCGCTTCCCTCTGCGTGGCGGTTAAGACCAGGAATAAAGAATTGAAGCAGACTGCATTTACAACGGGAGCAACCGCTGTTCTTGGTATTACGGAGCCCGCATTGTTTGGGATTACGCTAAAATTCAAAAAGGTGCTGGCCTGCGTTATGATCGGCGGCAGTGCTGGTGGATTTTACGCAGGCCTTATGGGTACGAAATGTTTTAGTTTCTGCTCGCCGGGGCTATTGTCCCTGGTAGCTTATGGGGGACCAAATGGCCGGGGGAATCTGATTCATTCCTGTATCTCCATGGTGATTGCAAGTCCCTTAAATGGAGAAGCAGTGCCGTTATCCGAGGTGCCGGATTCCATGTTTGCCCAGGAGGTTCTCGGAAAAGGCATTGCCATTATACCGTCCGGCAGCGAAGTGTATTCTCCGGTGGCAGGAAAAGTAGTGAGTTTTTTTCCTACCGGTCATGCGATTGGTCTGGCGAATCAAGATGGCATGGAGGTTCTGATCCATATTGGACTGGGCACGGTCCAGTTGGAGGGCCGGTATTTCCGCGCAGCGGTTACGATGGGGCAGGAAGTGAAAAAAGGAGATTTATTGATTACCTTTGAGCACGATGAGATTATAAAGGCAGGATATAATCTGATTACCCCTGTTATTGTGACAAATTCCAGTGAATATCAGGAGATTATTCCGGTTCGGACTGGAGCAGTAAAACAGGGTGAAGATTTGATTTCAGTATATCAGGAGGAGCGTATAAATATTAAAAATAACCGGTTTCCGGAAAACTTTTTATGGGGAGGAGCAATCGCTGCAAATCAATGTGAAGGGGCAGCGAGGGAAGATGGGAAAGGTTATTCCACAGCAGATGCATTGACAAGGGGTGTCTTTGGCATTCCACAAATCCCGCCGGAGGATGATTACCTGAAACGGGAGGCAGTCGATTTTTATCATCACTATCGGGATGATATCAAATTGTTTGGAGAGATGGGATTTAAGGTGTTTCGTTTTTCTATTGCATGGTCCAGGATATTTCCCAATGGGGACGAGGCAGAGCCAAACGAAAAAGGGCTGCAGTTTTACGACGGCATATTAGAAGCGCTGGAAAGTGAGGGGATTCAGCCGCTGATCACACTGTCTCACTATGAGATGCCGCTTCATCTTGTGACCGGGTATGGAGGCTGGGAAAACCGAAAGGTGATTGATTTCTTTGTGAACTATGCCAAGACAGTCTTAAAGCGATATAAAAACAGAGTGACCTATTGGCTGACCTTTAATGAAATCAATATGATGCTTCATGCACCCTTTAATGGCGAAGGCATCCAGGGAACGGCAGAGGAGGTTGACCAGAGCCGTTTATACCAGGCAGTCCACCATCAGCTGATTGCAAGCGCTCTGGTCACTAAGATTGGACATGAAATCAATCCTGCATTTCAAATCGGCTGTATGATTGCGGGGATTCCCATGTATCCGCTTACCTGCAATCCGGATGATGTATTGGAAGCCATGGAGCAGGAACGGAAATCCCTGACACAGAACAGGAAGAAGAGGACGGGCAGCAGGAAATGGAGACTGCCGCTTAAACAGAGGAGGCCGGGGAAGATATTTCTCCGGCTGTTCTTATGGAGGAAAACATGATAATTTTGCGGATATCATCGGAAACCAGTTGATGCAGCAATGTGGAAATCCGGAAATGGAACGCCTCATTCTGCAAAAGCATAAGACGCTGCAGCGATGTGTGGACTATCTCATGGAACAGGCGTGGGAACTGGTGGATGAGGAGGCAAAGAATCAGCGGATTAAGGTGGGCTTTGCAGTGACAAGCGATACTGTGTTCAGCTGGGGTCGTGATTACTACGCTCAGGACGACAAAGAGGAGATGGAAAAGAAAGAAAAGGAGGCAGAGGAGCGCTTCCGGGCAAAAATTACGTCTGCCGACGGGAAGAAAAAGCCGGCAGCAAAGCCGAGAACCAGCAAACGGTCAAAAAAGGCAGAGACTGACGGGAAGGAAAAAATATCTGGAAAGTCAGAGAAGACAGAGGAAAAACCGGAGGAAGTGCAGATATCTTTATTTGACGTGGGCATGACTGCGTGAAAGGAGAATAGGATGGCGGAGTATTTGCAGCAGGAAAAAATGATGGATATGGTAAGGCAGCCAATTCCGGGAAAACGGGTGGATTTAATCCGTCTGCAGGTAGTCAGGGAAAGCGCGGGACTATATGGAATCAGCAGATTTACAGAACCGCAGGAAGCCGCAGATATGATGAGACCTTTAATTTCCGCATCAGACCGGGAAGTATTTCTGGTGATGTCTGTCAATACAAGAATGGCGCCTATGGCTGTGGAAATCGTAGCAGTGGGTACGCTCAACACCTGCCTGGTCGAGATGCGGGAGGTATTTAAACATGCCATCTTGAATAATGCGGCGGGGATTGTATGCTTTCACAACCATCCGTCCGGAAATTCGGAACCGAGCAGGGAGGATATCCTCATGACGCAAAAGCTGAAGGCGGCGGGAGAACTGCTGGGGATTCCTTTAGTGGACCATACTATCGTGACGGAAGAACAATACTACAGTTTTAAGGAGCAGGGAAACATTTTCCAGGAGAAAAAGAAGGGAGAAATCAGGCTTCATGATGATTGCGTATAAAGGATTTGATAAGGACCTATCCTGTACAGCCTGTGGCAACCGCTTTCAGTATGAACTGGGAAAGTGGAATGAAGAAAAAGAGGCTAATTGTGCCCGGAATGGTTTCCACTGCGCGTAAAATCCTCTGCACTGTCTTCGTTATTACCCGGATTGGGGTAGCGCCTTGTATTATATGGTTTTAGCTGACGGGGACATTGACGAGGATGCCAGTGACAGCCGCATTTCCTGCACCAGAATGAAGCTTGTGAAACAGCTGAGTCTGCCGGAGTTTATCGCCCACAGTCTCCGCTATATCTGTGAACACCCGATGAGAAAAGAACCTTATAATCAGGTGCAGACCGAGCGGGGAGAAGCAGACCGAGGGTTTGTGGTTGTCCGTGGTAAAAATCCATATGCAAGAGGCGGTATTGGGGATGTGCTGGGCTTTTTAAAAGAGGAACCGTATAGTGGAAGAATTGCAGAGATTGGTATCTATGTTGTGGACGGTCATGAGATTATGCCGGATATGTGGTACGGCATTCATGGAGAGCAGGAGACTGCATAGAGAATGAGAAAAGAATATTTAAGAAACTCATATGAGACGGCCGCTACGGATGAAATGATGAAACTGGCGGAAGCGGATCAGCCGGTTAAAATAAAAAGATGGTACGGAGATGATAAGGAAAAATACAAAACAGACATTTATATACGCTGCCAGATAATTGAAGGAATTCTGCGGGTCTCTTTTTATATGACACGTGATATGCGTATGGGAAACCAGAAACCGGCATATGAACTGTTTATAGAGAAAGATACGAAAAAATTCTTCACTTGGGATGTTGTCAGCCGGAAGTGGAGAACGGCGACGCTGGAGCATATGGGGTGGTCTTTCTATGGTGAAAGCCTGGTTTGGGATATATCAGAGGAAGACAATCAGCTCATGAAACAATACTTAGGCGTCACAGAAGATGGCCGTAAGGGAATCATCAGTTTTCAAAATAGCGTCCGGTATGAACAGCTGGAGAAACGCCATAAGCGTGAGACCGATCCATGGGACCTGGCTTTATCGAAAGTGCGGCCGCTGCCCGCAGATTGGGAACGCTGGGTGGATAAGCATGGAATCCATTATAACTATATCTTTTATGATTATTCCAGAAAAAAGAAACAGACCGGATATTGTACCTGGTGCGAAAAGGAAGTGCCGATTCAGGCGCCAAGGCATAATAAGATGGGAAAATGCCCATGCTGCCGCCATGAGATTCAGTATAAGGCGAAAGGAAGAGCGGGATGGATACAGACAATCCCAGAGACGGCATACCTTCTTCAGCCTTATGGAGATGGTTTTA
>Ga0137302_10386_pt1 | contig 24038 bp, 24 predicted proteins | sample Ramsor2O_GlcNAcB_FD_97184 | JGI IMG/M metagenome (GOLD analysis project Ga0137302, IMG submission 97184) | Mouse cecal microbial communities from Vienna, Austria - N-Acetylglucosamine amended with D2O_GlcNAcB | ecosystem: Host-associated > Mammals > Digestive system > Large intestine > Cecum... | reverse complement strand
AAATGAGGGTACCAGGGGAACGGGGAGCTGGATCGAGGAAATGGACCCGGACGGACAGTATCAGCTTATACGGGAGCTGCTGGAGCCGGAATTCGGTCCTCTTTACGTCACTCCTCCGGATATTGACCAGTCTGTAAAGCAGTTAAGCTTTACCATATCCGAGGGCATCCATCAGGCTGTTTTTCCGTAAGGTTACGAAACAAGCAATATCCTCTGCGTTCCTGCATATCATAATAATAGTATGATGACAGGTGAATGAATTGATGAGAATAAGACGTGGAGGCGTGGACCGGCTCGTGCGCCGGTTTCTGGCCGGCACGGTCCTTATACTGCTTATGCTCCTGTGCGGCCGGTATATAAGCCGGGCCGCGGGAAGCATAACAAAGAATGAGTGCAGAAATATGATATGCGCAGGCGGACAATGGCTGGTAGAAGCTATATGGAACCAGGCCCATCCGGCAGAAGATCCCGGTGTGTCAGGCTCTTGGCCGGATGTCCGGGGAGGCAGTGGGGGAGTCAATGACCCGGATCCTGCTTACCGCAAATACAACGCGGTAAAAACATTTTATGAAGAACACCAGTATCTTGCCTGGTACGGCAATGAAGAGTCCGGCCAGCAGACTCCGGAGGAAACAGGAATCGTGGCCTCAGGAGAAGCCGGCTCAGGGGGAACCGCCGATGCGGGCGCTGCCGGAGCAGACAGTACCCGGGGCCAGGACCTGGCAGCCGGCGCGGGAACTATGGGAGCGTCCAGATTCCAGGGAGCCAGCCAGTCCCTGGAGACCATAACGGGGACACTGGAGCGCCCCATTACCGGCAATACATATGTGTTGGAACAGCTGATGGATTACGACTTCCTCATAAAACATTTTTACAGCGTCCACACCTCCACCACGGCGGGCCGTGATCTGATGAATGCCAGGGACCTGCTGAGCCGTGACATGACCATGAAGGGGGACGACTCCAAGCCGCAGATACTTATTTACCACACACATTCCCAGGAAGCTTATAAGGATTCCGGACCCGGACAGACCGTGGTGGGTATTGGGGACTACCTGACCCGGCTGCTGGAGGCCAAGGGCTACAATGTATACCACGACAAATCGGTGTATGACTTGAAAAACGGCCAGCTGGACCGGAGCAAGGCATATAATTATGCACTGGACGGAATTACCAATATACTGCAGCAGAATCCCTCCATCGAGGTGGTGCTTGATATCCACAGGGACGGGGTAGGGGAAAACCTGCATCTGGTCACCCAGGTGGATGGCAGGGACACGGCGCAGATTATGTTTTTCAACGGACTGAGCCAGACGCCGGAGGGTCCTATCGAGTATCTGCAGAATCCATACCGGGAGGATAACCTGGCATTCAGCCTTCAGATGCAGCTGGGAGCCGCCGCCTATTACCCCGGCTTTACCCGCAAGATATACCTTAAGGGCCTTCGGTACAATGAACACCTGCGTCCTAAGTCCAGCCTGATCGAGGTGGGAGCCCAGACAAACACCTATGAGGAGGCTTTAAACGCCATGGAGCCCCTGTCAGAACTTTTGGATATGGTGTTGCAAGGAAATAGAAAAGATAGTATAATTCAGTAAGCGAACGGAAGCGTTTTCCATGTGGATGTACGTAAGTTTCCGGTGAAGAAATACCACAGAAAGAGGATAAAGCATGCCAACAGTTGACCAGAGTAAAATTCGCAATTTTTGCATTATAGCACACATTGACCACGGCAAGTCCACCCTGGCTGACCGTATTATTGAGAAAACAGGACTTCTCACCAGCCGTGAGATGCAGGAGCAGGTACTGGATAATATGGACCTGGAACGTGAGAGGGGAATTACCATCAAGTCCCAGGCAGTCCGTACCGTATATAAGGCCCAGGATGGAAACGAGTATATTTTCAACCTGATAGACACTCCGGGACATGTGGATTTTAACTACGAGGTATCACGAAGCCTGGCTGCCTGCGACGGAGCCATACTGGTGGTGGACGCCTCCCAGGGAATTGAGGCCCAGACCCTGGCCAACGTGTACCTGGCCCTGGACCATGACCTGGATGTGTTTCCGGTTATCAATAAAATCGACCTCCCCAGCGCGGAGCCGGAGCGGGTGGCAGCGGAAATCGAGGATGTCATCGGTCTGGACGCCAGCGACGCCCCCCACATTTCGGCAAAAACAGGTGTTAATATAGAAGAAGTGCTGGAAGCCATCGTCCACAAGATACCTGCTCCCAAGGGAGATCCGGAAGCGCCCTTAAAGGCTCTTATCTTTGACTCCATCTACGATTCCTACAAGGGAGTTATCATATTCTGCCGCATCATGGAGGGAACCGTAAAAAGAGGAACCCCTATCCGTATGATGGCCACCGGATCCGAGGAGGATGTAGTGGAGGTGGGATATTTCGGCGCAGGCCAGTTCATTCCCTGCGACGAGCTGAGGGCCGGCATGGTAGGCTATATCACGGCCAGCATCAAGAATGTGCGGGATACACGCGTGGGCGATACGGTGACCTCCAGGGACAACCCCTGCGCGTCACCTCTTCCCGGTTACAAAAAGGTTACCCCCATGGTATACTGCGGCCTCTATCCGGCGGATGGAGCCAAGTACAATGACTTAAGAGACGCGCTGGAGAAACTCCAGCTCAACGATGCCTCCCTGTTCTATGAACCGGAGACATCCATTGCCCTGGGCTTCGGATTCCGCTGCGGTTTTCTGGGACTTCTGCACCTGGAAATCATAGAAGAGCGTCTGGAGCGTGAATACAACTTAGACCTGGTGACAACGGCCCCGGGCGTTGTATACAGGGTGCACAAAACCACGGGCGAGATGATGGAGCTGACGAATCCGTCCAACCTTCCTGATCCTACGGAAATCGAGTACATGGAGGAGCCAATCGTCAGTGCGGAAATTATGGTGACCACGGAATTTGTAGGTTCAATTATGACGCTCTGTCAGGAGCGCAGAGGCAATTACCTGGGCATGGAATACATCGAGACCACCCGTGCCCTTTTGAAATACGAGCTGCCCTTAAATGAAATTATCTATGATTTCTTTGATGCCCTTAAGTCCCGTTCCAGGGGATACGCTTCCTTTGACTACGAGCTCAAGGGATACGAGCGTTCCAGCCTGGTGAAGCTGGACATCCTGGTGAACCGTGAGGAGGTGGACGCCCTTTCCTTCATTGTACACGCGGATTCTGCCTATGAACGGGGCAGAAAGATGTGCGAGAAGCTGAAGGATGAGATTCCCAGACATCTGTTTGAGATACCGATCCAGGCAGCCATCGGAGGCAAGATCATTGCCAGGGAAACGGTGAAGGCTGTCCGTAAGGATGTGCTGGCCAAGTGCTACGGCGGCGATATCAGCCGTAAGAGAAAACTCCTTGAGAAGCAGAGGGAGGGCAAGAAACGGATGCGCCAGATTGGAAATGTAGAGATTCCGCAGAAAGCATTCATGAGTGTGCTGAAGCTGGATGACGAATAAATAGGTGGGATAAATCATAAGATGACAAACTTACAGAGGAAGCCCTTGGAGCTGTACCTCCATGTACCCTTTTGCGCCGGGAAATGCCTTTACTGCGATTTCCTGTCTTTCAGGGCGCTGGCGTCTGTCCATGAGGCTTATACCGAACAACTAATCAGGGAAATAGAAGTCCAGGGTGCCTGCTGCCGTGAATACCAGGTCAAGACCGTGTTCATAGGAGGAGGCACTCCTTCTGTTATGGAACCGTGTCTTATCAGGGATATCATGCAGGCTCTGAACAGGAATTTCGACATAGCGGCAGATGCCGAGATTACCATTGAGGTCAATCCCGGCACCCTGCTTCAGAACAAGCTTCATATCTACCGCGCGGCGGGAATCAACCGGCTGAGCATTGGCCTCCAGTCCGCGGACAACCAGGAACTTAAGGACCTGGGGAGAATCCATACCTTTGAGGAATTCCTGAAGAGCTACCAGTGCGCCCGCATGGCCGGGTTCACCAACGTGAATGTGGACCTGATGAGCAGCATTCCGGGGCAGACGCTGGAGAGCTGGAAGAACACGCTCAGGAAGGTGACCATGCTGAAACCGGAGCACATATCCGCATACAGCCTTATTGTGGAGGAGGGGACACCCTTTTGGGACCGTTATGGAAAGAGGGAAGAGGAGGAGACCGGCCTTAAAACAGATGATGTCTGCTTTCTGCACCCCCGGGGCGGCCGCCATACGGAGCAGGCTCCCGTTCCCGGAAAAAGAGCGGCCCTTTATCCCGCCCTTCCGGACGAGGAGACAGAGAACCGCATATATCATTTTACCAGGACCTTTCTGGCTGAACAGGGATACGGCCGTTATGAGATATCCAATTACGCCAAGCCTGGCAGGGAGTGTCTGCACAACACAGGCTACTGGAGGGAAGTTCCCTATCTGGGCCTGGGCCTGGGCTCCTCCTCATGCATGAACGGAACACGCTTCTCCAATGAACGTGATTTGGACACCTATCTGCATCTGGATTTTTCCGAAGAAGGTGGATTCTCAGCGCTTGCCTTTCTCAGAGGCCCTGTGGAGGAATTGACCAGGGAAGCCCAAATGGAGGAATTCATGTTCCTGGGACTTCGCATGACAAAAGGCATATCAGAGATAGACTTTGTATCCATGTTCGGGATTAAAATCGAAGGCATATACGGCCCTGTAATAGAGAGGCTCATTGCGGACGGACTCTTAAAGCGCGAAGGTGTCTGGATATCCCTGACCGAATGGGGAATGGATGTAAGCAACTTTGTACTCAGCGAATTTCTGCTCTAAAGCGCGCCAGAAAGCTAGTGTTCCATCCAGTCAGAAGCACGCTTTAATTCAGTGGAACATTGTCATTTAAACCAGGAGATTAAAATGACTGAGAAGATAACCATACGTGAAAACGTAAGAATAAAACTGGAAGAATCATCAGACCCGGAGTACCGGGAATTCCACAGCCGGCTTCTGCCGGGAATCACCGGCATCATGGGAGTGCGCACACCCGTGCTCCGGGGCATCGCGAAAGACCTGAAAAAGAGCGGATGGCAGGAATACATAAAAGAGGTATCAGGTGCCTGGGAGGAAAAGGGCCAGGGAACAGACGGCGTTCTCTACGACGAAATGATAATCTGGGGGCTGTGTATCTGCGGAGGCTGCCGTGACTGGGACACGGCCAGGGAATACGTAACCGCTTTTGTCCCGGCTATCAATAACTGGGCAGTGTGCGATATATTCTGCGGCTCCCTTAAGATTACCGGCCGTTACAAAGAGGAGGTCTGGCAGTTCATCCAGCCTTATTTCCAATCCGGCGGGGAATACGGCCTGCGCTTTGGAACCGTCATGCTGTTATCTCATTACACAGACCGGGCCTATCTGGAACATGCCCTAAAACTGCTAGACGGCGTCCATCATACAGGCTACTATGCCAAAATGGCCGTGGCCTGGGCCCTCTCTGTCTATTTCGTCAAATTCCCGGACCAGGTAATGGAATACCTGAAGCAAAGCAGCCTGGACGACTGGACCTACAATAAAGCACTCCAGAAAATCACAGAATCCTTCCGCGTGGACAGAGAAACAAAAAAGCTTGTGCGGCAGATGCGCAGGGGGCGCTGACAGGAGCGGTTTTAGCGGCCGCCGCGGTGCCTCCCCATATCCATCCCATCCTTATCCCCCCTTGTCCTCTGCAAAAACTTGTGCTACAATCAAACTGATATCAGAAAAGTCAGTTTATTTGCGGGAAAACAGGAATTGTTGTCTTAACAATTGGAGAAAGGAGCATTTTTATGGGGAATCTGATTAACAGGACCATCGGGGAATTTAAGGTACAGGCGTTTTATCAGGGGAAGTTCATGGATGTGACCAGGGAGGATACACTGGGGCACTGGTCTGTATTTTTTTTCTACCCGGCTGATTTTACCTTTGTGTGCCCTACGGAGTTAGGGGATCTGGCTGATTTTTATGAGGAATTTAAGGAAGCCGGGTGTGAAATTTACTCGGTGTCGGAGGATACCCATTTTGTCCATAAGGCATGGGCGGATGCCTCGGATACCATCAAAAAGATACAGTATCCCATGCTGGGAGACCCGGCCGGGAAGCTGGCCAGAGAGTTCGGCGTGCTGGATGAGGAGGAAGGCCAGGCATTTCGGGGAACCTTTATCCTGAATCCGGAAGGCAGGATTAAGGCATATGAGATTCATGACATGGGAATCGGCCGGAATGCCCAGGAGCTGCTGCGCAAGGTTCAGGCCGCCCGGTTCGTGGAGGAACATGGAGACCAGGTGTGTCCCGCAAAGTGGAAGCCGGGAGAAGAGACGCTGACACCCAGCCTGGATTTGGTGGGAATGCTGTAGGGAGGTGGAGGTTACGATTGATTTAAATACGATTCCGGGAGAAAGCAGTCTGGTGGACCAGGGGCTTAAGGACCAGCTGGCCGGTATTTTCGGCAGGATGGAGAAAAAAGTGACAATCAGGGCTGTGGCGGACCTGTCCAGGGAAAAGGACAGGGAGACGGCCTCCTTTCTGAGGGCAATCGTCTCTGTAAGCCCTAACCTGGAGCTGGAGTTATACGGGCCGGACGAGGCGGACCAGGTGCCGGAACTGAATACGGCGTGGCTGCCTGTAACCGGGCTGTATAAGGACGGGGCCTATGGGCGCGCTGCTTTTCACGGAGTGCCCGGAGGCAGGGAAATTAACTCCTTTGTGCTGGCTGTCTATAACCTGGCAGGGCCGGGACAGGAGGTGCCAAAGGGTACCAGAAAGAAGATAGAACGGCTGGATAAGAAGGCGAATATCAAGATATGCGTGTCCCTTGCGTGCCATCACTGCCCTTTGGTAGTGACAGCCTGCCAGCAGATTGCCATCCTGAATCCGAATATTGAGGCCGAGATGATTGACGCGGCCCTTTACGATGACCTGGTGGCCCAGTATGATATTAAGCGGGTGCCTATGATGATCATAAATGACAGCAGGATTGTGATGGGGAGCAAGACCATGGATGAAATCGTCACTTTGTTAAAATAATAACTAAAAAATAGTAAAACAGTGTTAAAAGCTGTAAAATATCAATAAAAAAGGCGCTCGAATTGATTAAAAATTGTACATTATGCGAGAAAATAAATTCTTCTGTTGAATTTGTATGTGCAATGTGCTATATTGGAAACAGATGAAGACAGACAAATAAAGTTGCTGAGATGATGAGAGCATAGTGAAACGACAGAAATGTTGATTTAGAACTATGCTCTTTTTAGTGGTGAAATTAAGTGAGGGGGGATACCGATGAATCAGAAATTATATGACCTGATTGAAACTAATCCGGTCATAGCGGCGGTAAAGGACATGGAAGGTCTTGACGCCTGCTGCAAAAGGGATGAGATTAAGGTGGTGTTCATCCTCTTTGGGGATATCTGTAATATCAGCGCAATCGTGGGACAGATTAAAGAGTCAGATAAAGTAGCCATGGTGCATATTGATCTGATAACAGGACTCAGCAGCAAAGAGGTTGCGGTGGATTTTATCAGGAAAAATACCAGCGCGGACGGAATCATTTCAACAAAACCGGCCCTGATAAAGCGGGCAAGGGAGCTGTCCCTGTATACCACGCTGAGGGTTTTTGTACTGGATTCCATGGCATTTGAAAACATTGAGAAACAGATGAGCGTGGCCAGGCCCGACATCATAGAGATACTCCCGGGACTCATGCCCAAGGTGATACGCAGGGTGTGCAGGCTGGTGAAGGTGCCTGTTATAGCGGGGGGACTTATATCAGACAAGGAAGATGTGATGGCAGCCCTGTCAGCCGGGGCCATATCCGTATCGACAACGAATCAGAAGGTATGGCTGATGTAAATATCGAAGCTTAAGTCCGCTCTCCTGGGGAAGGAGAATGGGTTTATGTATAAATGATACATATGGTATGTATCAGAACAATAAGAAGGAGGGTTTTTTATGGCAAAGTATGTAATGGCACTGGATTCGGGTACGACAAGCAACAGGTGTATCCTGTTCAATGAAAAGGGGGAAATGTGCAGTGTTGCTCAGAAGGAATTTACACAGTACTTCCCGAAGCCAGGTTGGGTAGAGCACGATGCCAATGAAATCTGGTCCACACAGTTAGGCGTTGCAGTAGAGGCTATGTCCAAAATCGGGGCTACCGCAGAGGATCTCGCGGCCATCGGCATCACTAACCAGCGTGAGACCACCATTGTTTGGGATAAGGAGACTGGGGAGCCCGTATACCATGCAATCGTATGGCAGTGCCGCAGGACCTCCGAGTACTGCGATACACTGAAGGAGAAAGGATTGGTCGATACCTTCCGTGCCAAGACAGGACTTGTGATTGACGCTTATTTCTCAGGAACAAAGCTGAGATGGATACTTGAAAATGTGGAAGGAGTCAGGGAACGCGCAGAAAAAGGGGAGCTGCTGTTCGGAACCGTGGAGACATGGCTGATCTGGAAGCTGACCAAGGGCAGAGTACATGTAACCGATTATTCCAACGCATCACGCACCATGCTGTTCAACATCAACACACTGCAGTGGGATGATGAGATTCTGGCCGAGTTAAACATTCCGAAGTGCATGCTTCCGGAAGCAAAACCATCCAGTTTCGTATACGGTGAATCCGACCCGCAGTTCTTTGGCGGCCCAATCCCCATCGGAGGGGCGGCAGGCGACCAGCAGGCAGCTCTTTTCGGCCAGACCTGTTTCAATGCGGGCGAGGCAAAGAATACATACGGAACCGGCTGCTTCATGCTGATGAACACAGGCGAGAAGCCGGTGTTCTCCAAGAACGGCCTGGTTACCACCATTGCCTGGGGCCTGGACGGCAAAGTGAATTACGCTCTGGAAGGTTCTATCTTCGTTGCCGGCGCCGCCATCCAGTGGCTGAGGGACGAGATGAGGATGATAGATTCCTCGCCGGATTCCGAGTACATGGCTAAGAAGGTAAAGGACACCAACGGCTGTTATGTTGTTCCCGCGTTTACCGGACTGGGAGCGCCGCACTGGGATCAGTACGCCAGAGGCACTATCGTGGGCATTACCCGCGGTGTCAACAAATACCACATTATCCGTGCCACACTGGATTCTCTGTGCTATCAGACCAATGATGTGCTCCAGGCCATGAAGGCGGATTCCGGCATAGAGCTGGCAGCCCTTAAGGTGGACGGCGGAGCAAGCGCAAACAACTATCTGATGCAGACCCAGGCAGATATTATCAATGCTCCGGTGAACCGTCCCCAGTGCGTGGAGACCACAGCCATGGGCGCTGCCTATCTGGCAGGTCTGGCGGTTGGATACTGGGCTGACAAGGAAGAAGTTATCAAGAACTGGGCCATCGACCGCACCTTTACTCCTGAGATTTCAGAGGAGAAGAGGACTGAGATGGTGACCGGCTGGAACAAGGCCGTGAAATGCTCTTATGGATGGGCAAAAGAAGATTAATCAGATATGGGTATGAAACAATGTGATTCAGCATGGCTGCCCGGCATCCGGCGCCCCTTTGGCACAGGGGCCGGGGCCATGCCATACAGATAAGGGGGTTATTATATGTTACCATATATTGCAGAGTTTTTGGGGACCATGATACTGATCATCTTAGGTGACGGCGTTGTAGCAAACGTGACGCTCAATAAGTCAGGCATGAAGGGGGCTGGCTCCATCCAGATTACCTTTGCATGGGGCCTTGCGGTTATGCTGCCCGCGTTCATCTTCGGCGCAGCATCCGGCGCGCATTTTAATCCGGCACTGACCATTGCCCTGGCAGTGGATGGAAGCATGGCATGGGGACTTGTTCCCGGATACATTGTTGCACAGTTCGCAGGTGCTTTTGTGGGCGCTGTCATTGTGTACCTTCTGTTCAAAGACCAGTATGACGCAACCGAGTCAGCGGCAACCAAGCTGGGAACCTTCTGTACAGGACCATCCGTTCCTAACATGGGACGCAACATTTTAAGCGAGGCAGTGGGTACATTTGTACTTGTATTTGCAATCAAAGGCATTGGCCAGGTAACCGGCATTGCTCCTGGCGTAGATAAACTGCTTGTATTCGGAATCATCGTATCAATCGGTATGTCTCTGGGCGGTCTGACCGGTTATGCCATCAATCCGGCACGTGACCTGGGACCACGTCTTGCACATGCTGTTCTGCCGATTAAGGGCAAAGGTGATTCCAACTGGGGCTATGCGCCGGTTGTCATCATCGGACCGGTTGTGGGCGCGGTAGCGGCGGTGTTACTGTATCAGGCGATTCCGTGGATGTAACATATTGTATGAACTGAATATTGATTGCGTGAGAACAGAGCGGAGCAAATGGGTGTGGAAACACGCCTTGTTTGCTCCGCTTTTTAAACCCTTCGGGGCTGAATGTTGGCCGCCCGGGCTGGCTGCTTTAAGACCAGGCCGGCGGATTTAAAATAAAAGGCCGGCCCGGTGAGGGCGGCGGCAGGAAGATGCCGGGAGGATTCGGCATTTTCACAAAAAAAGAAGGAAGGGAACAAAACATATGTATGACGTAATAATAATCGGGGCCGGCGTGTCCGGCGCTGCATCTGCCAGGGAGCTGTCACGGTATAAGGTGAATGCCTGTGTCCTGGAGCGGGAGGAGGATGTGTGCTGCGGCACTTCCAAGGCCAACAGTGCCATTGTCCATGCCGGATACGACGCGGCGGAAGGTTCGCTTATGGCCAGGCTGAATGTGGAAGGAAACCAGATTATGCCTGAACTGGCAAGGGAGCTGGATTTTCCCTTTAATCCCTGCGGATCCTTTGTGGTATGTCTGGATGAGGAGTCTCTGCCGGACCTGAGAGCTCTGTATGAGCGGGGGGTTAAGAACGGTGTAAAGGATTTGGAAATCATCACGGATAAGGCTAGGATAAAGGAAATGGAGCCCAATCTGGCAGATGAGGTGGCGGGCGTTCTCTATGCACCTACGGCAGGCATCGTATGTCCCTTTAATCTGAACATTGCGCTGGCGGAAAATGCCTATACCAACGGCGTGGACTTTAAATTTAACACTGAGGTGACGGATATCCGCAGGATAGAGGACGGATGGGCTCTGGAAACAAATCAGGGCGTGTATGAGACCCGCTATGTGGTCAACGCGGCAGGAGTCCATGCCGATAAGTTCCACAACATGGTCAGCGGGACAAAGATACACATAACCCCCAGAAGGGGAGATTACTGCCTGCTGGATAAGAGCGCCGGAAATCATGTGAGCCGCACCATATTTGCTCTTCCGGGTAAGTATGGAAAAGGTGTTCTGGTATCTCCTACGGTCCATGGCAACCTGATTGTGGGGCCAACTGCCATTGATATTGAGGATAAGGCGGCCACGGCCACCACCAGGGAGGGACTGGACGAATTGATTGCAAAAGCAGGGATGAACGTAAAGGACCTGCCCATGCGCCAGGTCATCACATCCTTTGCGGGACTCAGGGCCCATGAGGATCACCATGAGTTTATCATAAAGGAGCTGGAGGACGCGCCCGGATTCTTAGACTGTGCGGGAATCGAGTCGCCTGGCCTTACCAGCTGTCCTGCCATTGGAAGGATGGTGGCCGGAATCCTTAAGGAAAAGCTGGGGCTGGAGCCAAATCCGCAGTTTAACGGCAGCCGGAAGGGGATTCTGGACCCGGATACACTCACAAAAGAGGAGCAGGCAGAGCTGATTAAGCAGAATCCTGCTTACGGAAATATCATCTGCCGCTGCGAGATGGTCACGGAGGGAGAAATCCTGGACGCCATCCACAGGCCCCTGGGAGCGCGTTCCCTGGACGGCATCAAGCGCAGGACCAGGGCGGGAATGGGCCGCTGCCAGGCGGGGTTCTGCACCCCCAGATCCATGGAACTGCTTCACCGTGAGCTGGGACTTCCCATGACGGAGATTACAAAGGCCGGCGGGGATTCGAAGCTTGTAGTGGGAACCAATAAGGACAGAATATAGAAAGGGGCGCGCGCAAGATGAGGGAATATGATATTGTCATAATCGGCGGCGGTCCTGCGGGTCTTGCTGCAGCTGTAGCGGCCAGGGATAACGGGATAGAGAGCATCCTGATCCTGGAACGCGATAAGGAACTTGGAGGCATATTAAACCAGTGCATCCACAATGGATTCGGCCTCCATACATTCAAGGAGGAGCTGACAGGCCCGGAGTACGCTGCCAGGTTTGAGGAACAGGTGTATGAGAGGAATATTGAATATAAGTTAAACACCATGGTCATGGATATCAGCCATGACAAGGTGGTCACGGCCATGAACAGGGAAGAGGGACTGTTTGAGATACAGGCCAGGGCTGTCATACTGGCCATGGGATGCAGGGAGCGTTCCAGAGGGGCGCTTAACATACCTGGCTACCGGCCGGCGGGCATCTACTGCGCGGGTACGGCCCAGCGTCTGGTGAACATGGAGGGCTTCATGCCCGGACGGGAAGTGGTTATCCTAGGCTCCGGAGACATCGGCCTTATCATGGCCAGGCGTATGACATTAGAGGGAGCCAGGGTGAAGGTGGTGGCGGAGCTGATGCCTTATTCCGGAGGACTGAAACGTAATATCGTTCAGTGTCTGGATGATTACGGCATACCGCTGAAGCTGAGCCATACCGTGGTTGATATACGGGGAAAGGAGCGGCTGGAGGGAATCACCCTGGCTGCTGTGGATGGCAAGGGTAAGCCTATACCGGGAACAGAGGAGGATTATACCTGTGACACCCTGCTTCTCTCAGTGGGACTGATTCCTGAAAATGAGCTGTCTAACGGGATGGGCGTGGAAATGAACCGCGTCACATCAGGGCCTGTGGTGAACGAAAGCCTGGAGACCAATATCGAAGGCGTATTTGCCTGCGGCAACGTGCTCCACGTTCATGATTTAGTGGATTTCGTATCAGAGGAGGCAGCGGCGGCGGGTAAGAACGCAGCCAGATATGTGAAGGACGGCAGGCGCTCCGGGACAGGACAGGAGATTGAGTTAAGCGCCGTGGACGGGGTACGCTATACGGTGCCCTGCACCATCCATCCGGACCGCATGGAGGATACCCAAATCGTACGTTTCCGTGTTGGAAATGTTTATAAAAACTGCTATATCGGCGTATACTTTGATGGTGAGCAGGTAATGCACAGGAAACGTCCTGTTATGGCGCCGGGAGAGATGGAGGAGATAAAGCTCCAGAAGGAAAAATTGATGTTGCATCCCGGTCTTAAGAAGATTACAATAAAGGTAGAGGAGGCATAGACCATGGAAAAGAGAGAACTTATCTGTATCGGTTGTCCTATGGGGTGTCCTCTGACCGTTGAACTGGAAAACGGGGAAATCAAGGCCATCACAGGATACACATGCAAAAAGGGCGAGATATATGCGCGCAAGGAAGTGACCAACCCGACCCGAATCGTCACCTCCACTGTGAGGGTGGCAGGCGGACGGGCTGACATGGTATCTGTCAAGACCAGGGAAGATATACCCAAGGATAAGATATTCCAGTGTGTAAAGGCCTTAAAGGGCGTAACCGTCAAGGCTCCCATCCACATCGGAGATGTGATCGTGGCAGACATGGCCGGCACGGGAGTTGATATAGTGGCCACCAAGGAAGTACTATAGTCGTGCGTTCCTGCTGGAGATGGGACAGAAATATGGTTTCCTTCCGAACCAGCAGGGGTGCGCCGGTCAGTCGGCAGCTGCCATAAGGCGGCCGCCGGCTTACTGTAGTTTGATGGATGGCGGACCGGCAGAATGGGGCGTTGTCCGAAGAAGAAGGAGGGCTCTAAATGGAGAAGAAACTGGACATCAATAACATGAACGGAATTACAGAGGAAGAGGATAAGACCTGCGGACTCAATGACATGAACTGCCTGGAAGGGGAAGAGGACAAAACCTGCGGACTTAACGACATGAACTGTGTTGAGGAGGAAGAGGACAAAACCTGCGGACTTAACGACATGAACTGTCTGGGCGAGTAACGGGAAGAACGGAGAGCAGAGGCTTACAGGAGGGGATGCGGACGGGTATGAATCCGTCCGCATCCCCAAAGGGCGGCCCCTGCTTTACGTGGTTTATGAACCAAAGGGGAAACCGCTGCCCGTATTTGGTGCAGCCTATTAAATAGAAGGGGGTTTACGCAATATGAAGAAATTTATCAACGATGTGGCGCTGGTAGAGGAGCAGATGATACAGGGTATGGTTAAGGCGTATCCGGGTTATCTGAGAAAGCTGGACTGCGGCAATGTGGTGGTCAGAGCCAATAAGAAGGAAGGTAAGGTGGCCCTGATCAGCGGAGGAGGAAGCGGGCATGAACCGGCTCACGGCGGATATGTGGGATGCGGTATGCTGGACGCGGCTGTGGCCGGCGCAGTGTTCACATCGCCTACCCCGGACCAGATTTATGAGGGAATCAAGGCCATTGCCACGGATGCAGGCGTGCTCATGGTAGTCAAGAACTATACCGGCGATGTGATGAATTTTGAGATGGCCGCTGAGATGGCCGAGATGGAAGGCATCACCGTGAAGTATGTGGTGACCAATGACGACGTGGCGGTGAAGGATAGTCTGTACACCGTGGGACGCAGAGGTGTGGCCGGAACCGTGTTTGTACATAAGATCGCAGGCGCCATGGCAGAGACAGGCGCTTCCCTGGACGAGGTCCATGCGGTTGCGCAAAAGGTAATCGACAACGTGCGGACCATGGGTGCGGCCATTGCGCCATGTACGGTTCCCGCAGCAGGCAAGCCGGGATTTGAGCTGTCAGATGATGAGATGGAAGTGGGAATCGGAATCCATGGAGAGCCGGGAACCCACAGGGAGTCCATGAAGACTGCGGATCAGGTGGCGGATATGCTTCTGGCGCAGATTTTGGGAGACATTGACTATGAGGGCAGCGAGGTGGCCGTGATGATCAACGGAGCAGGCGCAACGCCTCTCATGGAGCTCTTTATCATCAATAACAGGGTTTCAGATGTTCTGGCTGAAAAGGGAATCAGGGTTTATAAGACCTTTGTGGGAGAGTACATGACTTCCATTGAGATGCAGGGATTCTCCATCTCGCTTCTGAGGCTGGATGACCAGCTGAGGGAGCTTTTGGATGCTCCGGCGGATACGCCGGCCTGGAAGTAACAGGCATTTCTGAGGCCATAAAAATAAATTGAAATGAAAGGTGGGTCATCATGGCAGACAGTAAAAAGGTATTGGAAATCATCAAGGCAATCGGTCTGAAAATGGAGGCCGAGAAGGAGTATCTCACAGAGCTGGACCAGCCGATTGGAGACAGTGACCATGGCATAAATATGGCGCGGGGATTTGCAGCGGTGGAGGGAAAGCTTCCTGACCTGGAGGGAAAGGATATAGGGACTATTCTGAAAACAGTGGGCATGACATTGGTATCCACTGTGGGAGGCGCTTCCGGCCCCCTGTACGGTTCAGCCTATATGAAGGCGGGCATGGCCCTGGCAGGAAAGGAAGAGATGGATATGGATGATTTCCTGTCCATGATGGATACGGCTGTACAGGCAGTGGAGCAGAGAGGTAAGGCCACTGTGGAGGAAGCCACCATGCTGGATGCCATGGTACCTTCCCTGAAGGCCATGAAGGATGCGGCGGCAGAGGGAAAGAGCGCCGGGGAGGTGCTGGAGGCAGGAGTCAGGGCAGCCTGGGCCGGCGCGGAGCACACCAAGGATCTGGTAGCAACCAAGGGCCGGGCCAGCTATGTGGGAGAAAGAGGACTGGGACATCAGGATCCGGGAGCCACCTCTTATTCCTATATGCTGGAAGTCATTGCGGGGTTGGTATAGAGACAGAAACCGGATGCAAATATGGGCATAGAGATACCGTGTCCGGCTGAAAGGAGCAGTAGTACATATGGTAGGATTTGTGATTGTGTCCCACAGTGAAAATCTGGCAAAAAGTGTGTTGGAGCTGACCTCCATCATGGCGCCAAGCGCAAGAATAGCGCCGGCCGGAGGCATGGACGACGGAGGCTTTGGAACCAGCTTTGAGAAGATACAGGCGGCCATTGAGTCCGTATATTCCGATGACGGGGTTCTTGTCCTGGTGGATTTGGGAAGCGCTGTCATGACCACGGAGATGGTCATTGAGATGTTCGGGGAAAAGAAGGTTGAGATGGTGGATTGTCCTCTGGTGGAGGGCGCCGTGGTTGCCACCATTGATGCCGTGGGCGGAATGAGCTTTGAGGATATCAAGACAGCTCTGGCCGGAGTGGGCAAGGCTAAGAAGTTTTAGCGCGTGTCAGAAAGCAATGTTCAAACACGCTCCGGGGCATAACAATGAATAAATGCAATAGGCGGGGAAATCATTCCCCGCCTGTTATGGTTACAATCATCTGATTGGGAAGGCACACAATGGTGTCGCTGTTTAAATGCTTTTTCCCCTGGTGGACACAGACCTTATCAGGGCAGCTGGCCTCACTGCACCAAATTTCACCGTCCTTTACAATCAGGTGGTTGGTGCCGCCGTTAGGGGAGGTAACCGTTATCTCCGTATCTTTGCTGAGATCCAGTGTTTCCACTACGGTTCCGTCCACAGACACCTGGGCAATGGCTGCCGGTGCGCGGCGGATATAGTGGCTGATGCCAAAGGCAGCCGCCGCCATCAACAGTATTGCCGCAGCCAGAATCATGTCTCGCTTCTGTAACATGTTCATTTGATTTCCGCCTGACGCAGGCATTCCTCTACTCCGTTTATAAATGGATATACGTTGATGCTGACTGAGGCCACGGCGTCAGTGGTGTAACCGTCGTCACCGGCCAGCCCGGCCAGACGCTGGTGCTCTATCAGGTAACGGCAGACGCTGTCTGATTGGGCTTTCCATACAGGCCCGTCCGGCGTCATGATATACTGGCCTTCCATGGAAAGCTTCTGTTTGCTTTCCCCGTCACTGTTAAAGGAATCCCAGATACAGGATACGATGATACCATCGGATACTGTAAGGGTGGTTCTGTCCCGAAAACCGTTTGAGTCTGGTTCCGGAGCTTCATAGGTATAGATTCCGTCGGCCAGAGGCGCTTCGGGGCTGGCCGTGGTAACAGGTCCCCGTAAGGCCTTATACAAAGGGTCTGATACAGCAATTACCGCTAAGGACAACACGGCCATGACTGCAATGCCAATTAAACTTCTGGCATTAGAACTGATGGTATTTTTATTCATGGAAAACACTCCTTTTGAAAATATAGTAGTATGCGCTGCGGCAAAATAAACGCGGACGGCGCTGGGTTGGGATATATTATTTATTTTATCACAATACGCCATTGCATACAATGAGTTTTCGCACAGGCAGCGGTGGTAATTCATTCCCGTCCATTTTCATACATGAAAACAGTTCAGACGGTTGCCGTTCTGTTGCCGCCAACGCTCCAAGGCACTATGGAAGAATTGGGTCATGCATGGTATACTATATGCGTGTTGAACATGCGTGTTCAACACAGAGCGCAGGGCAAGGATGAAATGCCGCGATGAAGACGGGAGGATCATATGCCGAATCAGAAAAAGGCAGTCACAGAATCATATAAAAACTCAGCTGTAACGGTGAAAAAAGGCCAGGCTACAAAACAAGCCCCCGGAGCCTCGGCCAGAAATGCGGCCCTTTTTGGGATACTGACAGCCCTGGCACTGGTGCTGGGATACGTGGAGTCATTGGTGCCGGTATATCTGGGAGCGCCCGGGGTAAAGCTGGGGCTGGCTAATCTGGTTACCATGTTGGGGCTGTACTGTATGGGAACAAAAGAGACAGCTCTTATCAGCGTGGTGCGCATACTTTTATCAGGCATCCTGTTTGGGCCGCCATCGGCCATCCTGTTTGGTCTGTCGGGGACTGCCCTGAGCCTTACCATCATGGCCCTGTGCAAGCGGTTCAGGCTGTTCGGAATGGTGGGAGTCAGCATATTGGGAGGAGTGGCCCATAATATCGGACAGTTTCTGATGGCGGCCTTTGTGGTGAATACGTTCGGCGTGTTTTCCTACCTGCCGGTGCTTCTGACAGCAGGCTGTGCGGCGGGAGCGCTGATTGGCCTTCTGGGAGGAATTCTGGTGGGCCGGGTGAACCGTTTGTTCCGATCCGTATAACAAAATCAGTTTTAACAAAATCAGGATATAAAAGTAAAAAAGTGCATTGTGGTTACGGGGTGCTAGGGATATAATGGAAGAAAACAGCGGCATGTGGCTGCGCTTAGATGGAAGAGTGTACAGGGAGGATATTTCAATGGTTTATGAAGCGGTTAAGGGATTGGTACAGTACGGTCTGGATAAGGGGCTCATATCTGAGGTGGACGCTATTTATGCCAGGAACCAAATCCTGGATGTGATGGGAATGGACGAGTATGAAGAACCCCAGGGGCCGGCGGAGAGCGGGGATTTGGAGGCCATTTTAAATGAGCTTTTGGACTGTGCCGCGGACATGGGCGTGCTTAAGGAGGACAGCGTGGTTTACCGGGATCTGCTCGACACAAAGCTGATGAACTGCCTGATGCCAAGACCGGGCGAGGTGGTAAAAGAATTCTGGAAACGCTATGAGGAGTCCCCTGAGAAAGCAACTGACTGGTATTACGGCTTTAGCCAGGACTCCGACTATATCCGCCGTTACCGCATTGCAAGGGATATGAAGTGGACCACGGATACCCGTTACGGTACGTTAGACATTACGGTAAACCTGTCCAAACCGGAAAAGGATCCAGAGGCCATTGCCGCGGCTAAACTAGCCAAGCAGAGCGGCTATCCCAAATGCCAGCTGTGCATGGAGAACGTGGGATATGCGGGGCGGACCAATCATCCTGCCCGGAATAACCACAGAATCATTCCCATTATTATCAATGACAGTCAGTGGGGATTCCAGTATTCCCCATATGTGTACTATAATGAGCACTGCATTGTGTTTAACGGACAGCATGTGCCTATGAAAATTGATAAGGCGGCATTCAGAAAGCTGTTTGACTTTATCAAACAGTTTCCCCATTATTTCCTGGGCTCCAATGCGGACCTTCCCATTGTGGGAGGATCCATCCTGAGCCATGACCATTTCCAGGGGGGACATTATACCTTTGCCATGGCAAAAGCGCCCATAGAGAAGCATTTTACCATAAAAGTGTACAAGGATGTGGAAGCGGGAATCGTATTCTGGCCTATGTCCGTGCTGCGGCTTCGGGCGGCTGACCCGGACAGACTGATTGAGCTGGGGGATGCTGTACTGGGAGCATGGAGAGGCTATACGGATGAGGATGCATTTATCTTTGCCGAGACAGACGGAGAACCTCATAACACCATTACGCCCATTGCCAGAAAGGTTGGGGATACCTTTGAACTGGATTTGGTGCTGCGCAATAATATTACCACAGAGGAATTCCCGCTGGGCGTATACCATCCCCATCAGGAGCTTCATCACATAAAGAAAGAGAACATTGGCCTGATTGAGGTCATGGGACTGGCTGTGCTGCCTTCAAGGCTTAAGACGGAGCTGGCAATGCTGGGAGAGTACATGGTGGATGGAAAGGATATACGAAGGGATGAGGTCCTTGAGAAACACGCTGACTGGGTGGAGGAATTCCTGCCCGTTTATCAGGAAAAGGGCATCCCGGTGACAAGGGATAATGTGTGGTCCATACTGCAGGAGGAAGTGGGAAAGGTGTTTGCACGGGTCCTGGAGGATGCGGGCGTCTATAAATGCGACGGGCAAGGACGGAGGGCATTTGCAAGATTCCTACACTTTGTCGGCTTTGAAGAGGTATAATCAGCCTGGCTGTAAGATACATTTATAGTAAACAGAAATTGGAAAATTGATAAATATGATTTAAATGAGAACTGTATTGTATTCGGTATGGAAGGCAATAAAAAGGATATCATAAGAATCCTGTCAGGGGAGCTGTACAGGGCAGGAAAAATCACGGACACAGAGGAATTTTATCAGGATGTACTGGCAAGGGAAGCCATTACCCCACCTTCGTGGGCTTTGATATGGGCCTTCCCCATGGCAAGACGGACCATGCGGAGGCGTTACGGAATCTGAGAAATAAACATTTGTGAGAAACGTATTTAAAAAAATTCAGAAAACTAGAAGCGGGGACTAGCCGAAGCCCCGCCTGCTTGGTATAATGGAGAATATACTGCGGATGACTGCGGTGAATGACGGAAGGAGACAGTGACATGCTGGATGAAAGATGGGTGTTTCATGAGAACGCGGAGCCGGTTCAGGCGGGGCCTGGGGTTGTCAGGAGGGTTCTGGCTTACAGTAAGGATTTGATGTGTGTGGAGAATACCTTTGAGGAGGGAGCCGTGGGCAGCCTTCATCATCATCCCCATACCCAGATTACATATGTGGTAAGCGGAGAATTCGAGTTTAATATAGACGGTGAGAAAAAAACAGTGAGGGCAGGGGATACCATGCTGAAGCTGGACGGCGTGGAGCATGGATGCGTGTGCAGGAAGGCAGGCATTCTTCTGGATATCTTTAATCCCATGCGGGAGGATTTTGTATAGGTGAACCAAAGAAAAATCTTGTGCAGTATGCTAAAAAAACAGCCGATTTGTTGTAAGATAACGATATTCTTTTGCGAGAACATTGGCTTTTGTTCCTGGATTGGTATAACCGGGGAGTAAATAGTTGCGTGCAGAGCTTCGGCTTGATTTTGTACAACATGAGTTTGTGGACCTTTCTTTTTCAAAGGTCCGCGGATTCGTGTTGTTTTTTGTCCTAAAATGAGCGGTCTCGGAAACTTGATAAACAATTGATGCAATTTTCAAACAATTAAAAAACGCCAATGAATAATCGGGAAACGAGAGGTGGAGGTGATGATTATCCAGGGAATACAGAATAAAAAAGGGCATGATTTTTAGACCTTCGACAGGAGGTCCTTTGATAGGATATTTGGATAAATGCCAGATATCAGCTATTCCGCATTCTGCCGCTTTTTAAAGCGGGCATCTAAATGGATGCATATAGCAGTGATCGTGGTCATGAAGGAATAACGTGGTTTTTCATGGAGTACCATCCGGTGGAGACCATAATCATTCAGGACGCGGTTGTTGATGCGCTCCGTAGCGGTACGCTGGTTATAGATTTCTTTATATTCCCCCGTGCCGCGTGGGACTTCTGTATAAAGGCGGATGCTCCATTCGGGTTTCGTTTTTATGACGCGGCCATATTTGGACTGGGAACAGTCACAGCTGCATTTATCGGAATGACATTTGCCATATGGACAGCGCCACATAAGTTCCCCACGGTTCCTGTCAAATCCATTTGGCACCATACGGAGGCCAGCCTGGCATAAAGGGGTTCCATTCTTATCGATCCTGATTGTATCCGGTATGTTTTTGGGGTGTCCGCATTTGCTGTTCAGGTCAATAAAAGCCCGGATCTTCCGGTTCTTTAGTAACGTGTAGGCAGGAAGGTTATCCATGGCGGAGTCCAGGCACATGTTTTTCATGGAAAAGCCAGGCATGTTTTTCTCCATTTCATGAAAAGCGGCCAGAAAGTTGACAGAATCATGGCGTTTCGCACTGGTAAAGCGCAGGAGCAGCGGAAGGTCAATCTTCAGGGAACTGTTATGGCAGGACAGATGGAAAAGTGTATATCCATAATAGTATTTATCCAGGTCGCTGTCCCAGCCCCAGGAAGCACCGGGGTCGGAATAATGACGGGAGGAGCCCTCCGGGGAGGAAGGATCTAAGCGGTGTCCTCTGGGGGAAGCGTGGGTATGTACTGCGGTACCGTCGCCGGAAACAGTAAGGTTATCTGAAGGGATAAGCCCCTGCTGCATGGACGGAAGGACGGCTGCAGCGTAAAAGAACCGCTGAAGCCTTTCCTCGAAGTTGAAAGGGATGGACCTACCATCCAGGAGACGTTCTGCAATACACTTTACGATGCCCTGGCGGGATTCAGAGGCTTTTGGATGTTTCCCTTTTGGCCTGTCCGTTTTTCTGGAATTCCAGGAAGCAGGAAAGAGCCTGTGCCGGGAATAGCGGGTTGTATCCGGGTAAACCCAAAGGCGGTCAATCAGGTCGTAATAAGAGCCGAGCGGCGGGAGACGGTCAGGGGGACAGCCGATGAGGGCAGCGAGGAGGCGGTCCTGCCGGAGCCTGGCAGCCCAGGCCGTGAGGGAAAGAGAGGCAGGGCCCTTGGAAACAAGCAGAAAGAACAGGACAAAAGACCTGAGAATCTGCGGCTGGTTGATGGCAGGGCGCCCCATAGGCGGATAAAAAGCGGAGAGATAATCCATCGCTTTATCGGTGTCAAAGAGCCGGAGTTTTTGCCATGGTTCCCAGAGTTCTGAGTGCAGCCTGCCCCGTTCAGAAGAATCAAAACGGGCTTTGGAATTGTTGAGAAAGCATTGGTATTCGTGCATCAATTGCCAGTACTTGATCATAGCAGCGTAAATGTCAATAGTTTTTTGAAAATTAATAAAATTTCCCCCGAATTGGGAGGAAGAAAGGAAAGACAACAAACAAAAAAGAGCGGGAAATCGGGCTTTATCGAGTTTCCGAGACCGCTCTACATAGGAAGGGAGGTGGCGCTCATGACGGCTTATGAGATCGTTTCGATTTTCATTGGGATATTAGCTTTGCTGATGTCTTTCGGCAGCTTGATTGTTGCGTTGCTTGCCCTTGACATCTTTCTTTCTCATCCTGTGTGTAGTACTTATGAATATTCTGAGGTGGCAGAGCCACCCGATCTCATAAAATAAATCCACCCAATCCGTTATCGGGAGCCATCCGTCTGATAATGGGAGCCATGGCTTTGTCATGGCTCCCTGAGGAGAAATCCGATATGCCCTCAGCCTGGACATCTGATCCGCTCCTTTCCGGCTCCAGCCCATCGGATGGCTGCTCATCCGGCTTGACAGGACATGGCTCACCTGACCCTCTGCATGGCAGCCCCACACGGCACCTGCCTCTTCTGCATGGATTATTATCCCTTTCCAGTTGTTCATCAGATAGTCCAGGCTTTCCTCCACCTCACGGCATTTACTCTCTTTCTTCGTTACATTGATAATCTGGCGGAACAGCTTTTTCACACGGCTGCGCTCTTTTTGATAGATTGCTTCATAGATATCATTCTTTACCTCTGCCGCACTATCCAATAGGTGAACCACCGATCTCTGGATATACTTTTCCATATGGAATTTATCCAATACAAAATGGGCTTTTTCAAGGACCCCGCACCCTGCTTTAATCCAGGCAGCTCCATCTCCTGCAATATAGATCTTTTCCAGGTATTCCAGGTCATAGGTCGCTCCGATATAATCTCTTACCTCTTCCCACAGCTCTGCATTCTTTTTTCCCGGATATAGTCCGCTGAAATAGTGTTTTCCCATTAGACGGTATCTCTTGGACTTGGACTTCTCTCCGTTTTCCTCTACAATATCCTCATAAACACAGATCAGCTTGGGCATCAGGGTATTGTTCTTTCGCCCCTCTCTATCCCGCTTCAAATCCCCCTTCTTCTCAAAAAACTGGGCTGCAACATGATCCTCATCTGCTTCGATATGCAGGTGCCGGATTCTTTTTTTCTCCTCCCGTTCCTGAATCGGCAGTTCGATTACTGTATCATGCACAAGGTTTTTCACCGTCTGCTTGCTTACGGAATCCATCAAACTGGCATGCTCCCACCCTTGCGGTAGCTGCTCTCCAATATTTCTTCCAGTATGGCTGCCGCAGCCCCCATGGTGATTCTTTGATGTCCCTCTATTCCAATCACCTCGTCCAGCAGATATACGGATTTCCCCGTCTTTTTTGATGTATAGCAGGTACGTTTAAATCGGATACTGCCCAGCGGCAGAAGCAGTTTTTCTCTGCCAGAATGTTCCGTGCCAGATTCAGGCTTCTTTCCTGAAGTTCTTTCCCATAGGAATCAATATCAAGAGCTCCTTCCACAAATTTCCTCATGGTCTTTTCAATTTCATAGGTTTCTTTTTCGATAAAATGTTGTATACTGTTAATCATGGAAAGCACCTTTCTTTGTGAGTGTATGTTTGCAAAACTATATTATCACAAAGGGGTGCTTTCTTTTCATTCCTTTTTATGGTTTACATAAATTCCCATTACCCGAAATTTATTTTACGCTA
>Ga0137302_10384_pt1 | contig 24106 bp, 23 predicted proteins | sample Ramsor2O_GlcNAcB_FD_97184 | JGI IMG/M metagenome (GOLD analysis project Ga0137302, IMG submission 97184) | Mouse cecal microbial communities from Vienna, Austria - N-Acetylglucosamine amended with D2O_GlcNAcB | ecosystem: Host-associated > Mammals > Digestive system > Large intestine > Cecum... | reverse complement strand
TAAAGACGCCGCTGAGACAATTTTGGGAAACTGCGATACCATGCTGTTTCTTGGCGGAAAAGAGGGAAGTACATTAAAGGAAATATCAGAGACTTTAGGGAAAGAAACGATAGACCTTTATAATACATCGGATACCCGTGGGCAGAGCCGGTCTTATGGGTTGAATTACCAGAAAACAGGAAAAGAGCTGATGAGCCGGGACGAGCTGGCAGTCATGGACGGAAATAAGTGCATCCTCCAGCTTCGGGGCGTGCGTCCGTTTTTCAGTGACAAGTTTGATATTACCAGGCACAAGAGATATAAGGAGCTGTCGGATTATGATAAGAAAAACGCCTTTGACGTAGAAGCCTATATGAAACATCAGCTACAACTGAGGATGCAGGAGGAATTTGACCTTTTTGAAGTAGATGGAAGTGAAAATGAAACAATAGAGGATTAGAAATCTGTTATAAGGACAGATTTCTTTTTTTTATGAAAGGATTTTATGAACAACAAAGAAAAAAGAAAATATCATGTAGTTTCCCTTTCAGGAGGAAAAGACAGTACAGCAATGTTGCTTCTTATGATTGAGCGAAATATGCCGATAGATATTGTTTTAAATGCAGATACAGGAATGGAGTTCCCAGAGATGTATAAGCATTTGGAAAAGGTCGATGCGTATTTGTATAACCAACGAGGAATTCATATTACTACGCTGAGGCATCCGAAAGGATTTGAGTGGTTAATGTTTGAACAACCAAAAGTGAAACCCTCTGCTATAGAACGACGGATACATGACCATGTACCTTTACATGGGAATGGATGGCCCGGAGTTCGTGTCAGGTGGTGTACTGGTGAACTAAAGACACACTTGTTACGAAAAAAAGTAAATGAATTAAAAGGAAACTATCAGGCAATTCAATATATTGGAATCGCCTATGATGAACAGAAGCGGTGTAAAGATGGAAACTATCCATTGGTAGAATGGAAAATCCCAGAGAAAGAAGCACTTCAAATTTGCTATGACAGAGGCTTTGATTTTGGTGGATTATATGAAATTTACCATCGTGCATCCTGCTGGTGCTGTCCATTTCAACGAATTGGAGAATTGAGAAATCTAAGAAAATATCATCCAGGATTATGGAAGAAAATGCAAGAATTGGATAGAAGAGCTTTAAATCAGTTTGGAAATAATGCTCTGGGGCAATTTCGCAAAGGTTATAGCATCGAAAGTTTAGAGGAACGATTTGCGAAAGAAGAAAGGGATTTACAAGAATGGGGGAAATCTTAAATGAGAGATATTTTTAGCGATATGCAGGCAAAAATTGGCTGTGCGTATCTTTCGGATTTGCCGGATTATAAGCGGGCAGTATGGCATGAACTGCGCCGGATGCCCCTTGCGGATTATGAACCAGAACAGTTAGAGGATTTCGCACGTTATGTATTTGGGGTGCGGTACTCTATTTTGAAAGAAGTAATGGCACGTTTAGAAACACTGGGAGTATGAAAACTTTGCGACACGATGTCGCAAAGTCAGAAGCAGGAGGGATCTGTGGAATTTTGCAGTAAAAAAGAGGTCTTTGTTTCGGAATGGAAGAAGTATTTTTTACCTCCTATCCGTGCAGAACCGCAGGAAATCATCAGGGGCGAAAAAATTTATCTTACATCAAAATCAGAAAGAAAGGAAAAGAAAACCGGATATTTTATACATGGAGCTGCTACGGATGGATAGCAGCCTTTTTCGTCTCTGTGAGAAAACAATTTAAAAGTCCGGTTTTCAGGTCTTATATGGAATTTTTTAGTTCAGCGATCTCGATTCTGCAAACCCTGGTCGTTGCTATCGGGGCAGGACTTGCAGTCTGGGGCGTTATCAATCTCCTGGAGGGATATGGAAATGATAATCCAGGGGCAAAAAGCCAGGGAATCAAACAGTTCATGGCTAATTAAAGGGAACAAAAGAAAGGAAAAGCACAATCCAGACGGTATCAGTGGCAGGCTACAAGAATAAATTGTGATTACACAAGATTGGTGTTATAATAAGAGAAAAGTTCCTGTCGGGGCAGCCGCCCCGGTGGTATGGATAGAAAGGCAGGAAAACAATATGCACATCAGCTATAAACCACTCTGGCACACACTGTTAGAGCGTGATATGAGAAAAGAAGATTTAAGGCTTGCCGCCGGTATGACAACGAATATGATTGCCAACATGAGCAAAGAGGGAAAGCACATCAGCATGGATACATTAGCCCGTATTTGCGAAACGCTGAATTGTGAAATTACCGATGTGATTGAGTTAGTACCAGACGAGCCTGCTTCCACAGGAGGTAAGAAACATGAGCGAATTGAAACCAAGAATAACAGAAAACGGAATTGATTATATTCTTGTCGGAGATTACTACATCCCGGACTTGAAGCTGCCGGAGGAACACCGCCCCATCGGAAAGTACGGACGGATGCACCGGGAATATTTAAGAGAAGTCCACCCAGCCAGATTTAGCATATTGGTACTAAACGGAGAATTGTGGACATATCTTGCTGACCTAAACGAACAGGCACAGGAACGGTTAGACACCATCATGGAGCAGATGAAAGCTACTGAGGGCGTGACCGAGGAATTGAAGCGTACTTCTCAAATGGAATGGGTGCAGTGTTGCAATAACATTCACAACCGGGCGGAAGAAATTGTTTTGCACGAGATGATTTATTCATAACGGTGTGGTAGAAGGATTATGTAAATGAATTTGATTTGGGGTGATAAATATGAAGGTATTAGTTAGTGCCTGTATTATGGGAACAAACTGTAAATATAACGGAAAAAACAATAAAAATTTAGCAGTTATCAATTTCTTAAAGGATAAAGAAGTTATTTCTATTTGCCCAGAAGTATTAGCTGGCATGAAAATTCCTAGACCTTGTGCAGAAATTGTGAATGGGATTGTAGTAGATGAAAATGGAAATGATGTTAATTCTGAATATAATAAAGCAGTGTCAATGGCATTATCAAAAATTCAAAATGAAGATATTGATTTGGTTATATTACAATCCAGAAGTCCTACTTGTGGTGTAAATCAAATATACGATGGTAGCTTTACTGGAAAACTAATTTCTGGAATGGGATTTTTTGCGAAGGCATTAAAGCAAAGAGGATATAATGTTATTGATGTTGAAGAAGTTTAAGTTTGTCACTTTGAAATTTTAATTGAATAACCACAGCACAAACCGCTGCTACATGGGAGCCAACAAACCATGCAACAGCGGTTTTTTCTTTACCGTTTTTTCCTCTGGCTGATAGGCGTTCCCATTTTCTTTGATTTTTTGAGAATCCGAATCAGCCAGCGAAATTCTTCGTCTGACAGATTTTTATAGTTGATACCGAGCTGCTTGCAGTAAAGGACAACGAGCTTTTCATCCCGACTGCCCTTGAAATTTTCGACCGCTTCCAGATTTTCTTTCAGTTCATCGGCAACGGTGGTTTGGGGCGCACTCTCACTGTCCTTTTTGTGAGCTTCCCGAATATCCCGGATAATGAGATTGAGGTCATCCAGAACCATGTGGCTGAAATATTCATCATCGCTGATATGGGCGGCTTGCAGCACTTTCAAATGCGGGTCATCTTCGCCGGGGCGATACCGTTCAATGATTTCATGCCGGACAGTATCGACAAGGGCGTTGAGGTTTTGAATCTGCATGGTGGCAATCCCATCCACATAAATCTCAATATCCGCAAGAAACTTGATAAAATCCTTATGGGTGACAAGCTCACAGAGCAGGCGGTTGTTAATCCGACCGCTTTTCAGAAGTGCCACCATCTCATCATTCAAATGCAGCTCTGTTAGTGGCGTGTTGATCTGCTCCCGGTTCTCTGTCCGGCACAGCAGATAATCAACGGAAACCCCATAGAAGTCTGCCAGCGTGACAAGATAGCCATGATTGATTTCCTTAACATTCTCTTTTTCATAACTTCCAAGAGCTGATTTAGAAATGTCCGTCAGCTTTGATAGTTCTTCCAGATTTAAGCCTTTATCCTTGCGGAGTTCCCAAAGGCGTTCCTGTATGCTTGTTGCTCCTTTCATGGGCGCACGCTCCTTTCCGGCGGATTCATTGCTGCCGCTTAACTGGATTATATCACACTTTCCGCAATCGTGGAAATTTCCGCTTTTTACCCCTAATTCCTACTTTGTGGACATACGGCACAGGGCACAAAAATGTTCTATGATACAGGTAGTTCATCGATGGATTATTCCAATCGAATGACCAGCCTGTGTGGGATATGCTTCCCCGGCGATGTAGCGCCATGACTTTTGGCAGGGATTTGGAGGAACCTTGACCGGAACGAGCGTACCAAAGGGAGCGATACGCCGCTGTGAGATTCAGGGGAGGAACGACACCGGGGAGAACTGGCGAACTGACACCGAAATGATACCGAAACACGACAATCTGATAGGGGGACAGTCTACCCTATCGCTGATACTTCGGGAGATTTTAGGCGGCTCTATGACCGTAATTTTTCCGAAAATCGCCCCGAAATCATACACTAAAACGGGAGGAAACGCAATATGCCGAGAATGAGCAAAAAGAGGAAGCATGAGCTTTCTTTTTACCTCAATGACCGGGGGCGTGTCACTTATAACGAATTATGCCGGAAATGCCAGCATGAGTGCAAGCAGAGCTTCCGGGCGGTTGTGGTTGACTGCCCCCGTTATTTATCCAAACGAGCCAAGAAAAAGGAGGAACACAACGAATGAAATTTGAATTTATGACGATAGACACACCATTGCCGCCCTGTATGCCCTTTCCAAGAGTGTTGACAGGATTTCCAATCAGCAGCACCGCAAAGGTCATGTACTGCCGGATGCTGGACGCTATGCTCTCCAAAGGGCAGGAGGACGAAAACGGAATCCTGTTTGTCTGCTTCCCTGTCACAGCCATTGCCGCAGTCCTGTCCCGCAGCCCCATGACGGTCAAGCGTTCTCTGAATGAACTGGAAACTGCCGGACTTATCATGCGGGTGCGTCAGGGCGTGGGAGAACCGAACCGGATTTATGTGCTGATACCGGGAAAGGAGGACGCTGCCCTTGCCTGATACCTCAAAGCTGGAAAAGCTAAACCGGGAACTGGAGAAAAGCGAAAAGAAACTGCGGAAAGCCATCAATGATGAAAGGGCGTTGCAGCACCAGTTGAAACAGCTTACCCGAAAGGAACGGACACACCGGCTCTGCACTCGTGGCGGTATGCTGGAAAGTTTTCTGCAAGAGCCGGAACGCCTGACAGATGATGATGTCATGCTGTTGTTGAAACTCATTTTTCACAGGCAGGACACGCAGGAACTATTGAAAAAACTGCTGAAACGGGAGAAGCCGAAAACCCCTTAGTTTACTAAGGGCGCAATTATACACCACCCAGAGGTTGGTGCATTGCGTTCTCCGAAGGCTCCTCGCCGGAGGGCTGTGATTTTCCGCAGTCATAGTCTGCTCCAAATCATACAGGGGACGCTACGCTTCCCCTGCGCTGGCTGCCGCCAGCTACCCTTTTGTGGACTTGCCCTCTGGGGACACCTTGCGCTGCAAGCTGTTCCCAGCCGACAAGTTTCATAAAATATGCTATCTTTTCGATAGGCGATGAAGTATAATGAAGATGACAACAAATTAGAAATTGTAGAGGTTAATTTATGAAAATCATATCATTGGTAGAAAATAGAACGAAATCAGATTGTATGGTAAAACATGGACTATCACTTTATATCGAAACAAGGACACATAAAATTTTATTTGATTTAGGTCCAGACAATACATTGTTTGACAATGCAGTTAGAAGAAATATTGATATTTCAAAGGTGGATACGGTTATTGTTTCACATGGGCACTTTGACCATGGAGGTGCTTTGAAAAAGTTTTTAGAGGTCAATTCTTTAGCTAATATTTATGTACAGAAAGAAGCTTTTGAACCACATTACAGCAAAATTTTATTTTTTAAAATACCTGTTGGAATTGATAGTAAACTCAAGTCAAATAGACAGGTGATACTGTTGGATGGCGATTATAAAATTGATGATGAATTATCATTGTTTACAGTGAGTAAAACAAATAAATTTTATTCTCCTGCTAATAATGCTCTTTATGGTGAAAATGGAAAAGATAATTTTAGACACGAGCAAAATTTGATTATTTCAGAAAATCAAGTAGTACTTATTATGGGGTGTGGACATACTGGTGTTGTCAATATAATGGAAGAAGCAGAAAAGTATAAACCTGATTTTTGCGTTGGAGGTTTCCATTTATTCAATCCGCTCACAAAGAAAACAGTGTCAAAAGAATTGTTAAATGGCATTGTAACGGAACTTCAGAAATATAAAGATACTGAGTTTTATACTTGTCATTGTACAGGGAAGAAAGCATTTGACTATTTATCTCATCAAATGAGTAATATGCACTATATGTCTTGTGGTGAAAGTGTTGAAATTTAATATTTTAGAAAGTTAAATTCTAATTTTTATCGTTCTTTCACCGCCCATCTTCTTGCCCTTCGGACAAGAAGCATCCCTCGCTTTCAGCTCGGTCAATTCAAGTTTGTTATTCCACACACATCGGGTCAACTTGCCCCGAACTTTTATAACTAAATACCCGCCGCCCACACAGCGGCACACCGAGCAGGAAATCTGAAAAAGGTCTCCTGCTTTTTTTCTGCCCAAAATGAGGTGGTAAAACGCCACCCCATCCACCAATTACCGAAAGGAGGGACACGAAATGCCCTGTCCACACAACGAAATCACGATTGTGCAGCGCAGCCAGCGGCAGTCTGCGGTTGCTGCCGCTGCTTACCAAAGCGGCGAAAAGCTGTTCTGTGAATACGACCAGCAAGTGAAGCACTACCCGGAAAAGCGTGGTATCGTCCACAATGAAATCCTGCTCCCGGCAAATGCCCTGCCAGAGTATGCAGACCGCAATACCTTATGGAACGCCGCCGAAGCGGTTGAGAAGCAATGGAACTCCCAGCTTGCAAGGCGGTGGGTGCTTACCATCCCCAGAGAGATACCGCCTGACCAGTACGCTGTCCTTGTCCGGGAGTTTTGTAAGCAGCAGTTTGTTTCCAAAGGCATAATCGTTGACTTTGCCATCCATGACCCCCATCCGCCGGGACACAATCCCCACGCCCATGTCCTGCTGACTATGAGGGCAATGGACGAACATGGGAAATGGCTTCCCAAGAGCCGCAAGGTTTATGACCTTGATGAAAACGGGGAACGGATAAAACTTCCGTCCGGCAGGTGGAAAAGCCACAAGGAGGATACGGTTGACTGGAATGACCAGAAGTATTGTGAAATCTGGCGGCATGAATGGGAGGTCATCCAGAACCGCTATCTGGAAGCCAATGACCGCCCGGAGCGTGTGGACTTGCGTTCCTATGCCAGACAGGGGCTTGATATTATCCCTACTGTCCATGAGGGTGCTGCTGTCCGGCAGATGGAAAAGCGTGGTATCCAGACGAATATCGGCAATCTGAACCGGGAAATCAGAGCCGCCAACCGCCTGATGAAGTCCATCCGGCAGCTTATCCAAAACCTCAAAGGCTGGATTACCGAGCTGGGCGAAAAACGGAAAGAGCTGCTTGCGCAAAAAGCGGCGGAGGAAGCGGTCTTTCTTCCAAATCTGCTGATGAAGTATATGGAAATACGAAAGGGAGAACGGAAGGACTGGACAAGGGCTGGACAGAACCGGGGGACTTCACAGGACTTAAAGGCAGTCAGCGAAGCCCTGTCCTATCTCCGGCAAAAGGGGCTTTCCACTGTGGAGGACTTAGAAGCATTTCTGGAATCTTCCGGGAAATCAGCCGCAGATTACCGCAATCAGATGAAGCCAAAGGAAGCCCGCAGCAAAGTGATTGACGGGATTCTTGCCAGCCGGACAGACTGCAAGGAATGTAAGCCTGTCTATGAGAAGTACCAGAAGATATTTTTTAAGAAAACAAAGGAGAAATTCAAACAGGAACACCCGGAGGTTGCCCGGTATGAGAAAGCCGCCGCCTACCTTGCCAAGCACCCAGACGATAAGGACAGCACCCAAAAGGAGCTGCAACAGGAGCAGGAAACACTTCTGGAAGAAATCGCAGAGCTGAAAGTACCGCTGACCGAGGTACAGGAGGATTTGAAGAAGCTGCGGGACATCCGCTACTGGGTACGGAAAGCTACCCCCGGCACAGAGGAAAGCAAAGAGCCGCCCAAGAAGCAGCCCATCAAGGAAGTCTTGCAGGATAAGGCAGACGAGAAAAAGGCTCAAAGAACCGCCCCGGCACAGGCGAAACACAGACAACAGGATATGGAACTTTAACAGGCACTTGCCATTTTCAATCAGAGAATGTCAGGTGCTTTTCTTATTTTCAAGGAGGGATAGATTTGAATGTATTTGAAGCTGTGAAGCAGTCCGTCACAACAAGACAGGCTGCGGAGCATTATGGAATCCATGTAGGGCGGAACGGGATGGCTTGCTGCCCGTTTCATAACGATAAAACCCCAAGCATGAAGCTGGATCGGCGTTACCACTGCTTCGGCTGCGGTGCGGATGGGGATGTGATTGATTTTGCCGCCGCCCTGTATGGGCTGGGAAAGAAAGAAGCCGCCGTACAACTGGCACAGGACTTCGGGCTTTCCTATGAGGACTGGAAACCGCCGGGAAAGGCAAAAAAGCCAAAGCCCCGGCAGAAATCCCCAGAGGAACAGTTTCAGGAAGCAAAGAACCGCTGCTTCCGTATTCTTGCCGATTATCTCCATCTGCTGATGGCATGGAGAACGGACTACGCCCCGCACTCCCCGGAGGAAGCCTTTCATCCCCGGTTTGTGGAAGCCTTACAGAAGCAAGACCAAGTGGAATATCTGCTGGATGTGCTGCTGTTCGGGGAGACAGAGGAAAAAGCGGCTTTGATTACGGGCTACAGAAAGGATGTGATACAGCTTGAACAGCGAATGGCAGAGCTTGCAGCCGCAGACGCAGCAAGAACTAAAAAACACCATGAACGCCATGCAGCCGCCCCAGAGCATTGAGGAAATCAAGGCGGGGCTGGAAACCACCGAGAAAGGCGGTGTCCGTCAGAGCATACGGAACTGCCTGACCGTATTCCAGCGTGACCCGCTGCTTTCCGGGGCTATCGCATACAACATCCTGACTGACCGCAAGGACATCATAAAGCCTATCGGTTTTCACAGGGAAAGCACCGCCCTGAACGATACGGACATGAAGTATCTGCTTCTTTATCTGGAAGAAACCTACGGGCTTACCAATGAGAAAAAGATTGATAACGCCATTGGGATTGTGGCGAATGAAAACAAGTACCATCCCATCCGGGACTATTTAAGTGCCCTTGTGTGGGACGGGACAGAACGAATCCGTTTCTGCCTGCGGCACTTTCTGGGGGCTGACGCAGACGATTACACCTATGAAGCGTTGAAGCTGTTCCTGCTGGGTGCAATCTCACGAACCTTTCAGCCGGGGTGCAAGTTTGAAATCATGCTTTGTCTGGTAGGCGGTCAGGGGGCGGGAAAGTCCACATTCTTCCGTCTGCTGGCAGTCCGGGACGAGTGGTTCTCCGATGATTTGCGGAAGCTGGACGATGACAATGTGTACCGCAAGCTGCAAGGTCACTGGATTATTGAAATGTCGGAAATGATGGCAACCGCCAACGCCAAGAGCATTGAGGAAATCAAGTCATTTTTAAGCCGGCAGAAAGAGGTTTACAAGATACCCTATGAAACCCATCCGGCAGACCGCCCCCGTCAGTGCGTGTTTGGCGGCACTTCCAATGCCCTTGACTTCCTGCCCCTTGACCGTTCCGGCAACCGCCGCTTTATCCCCGTCATGGTGTACCCAGAGCAAGCCGAGGTTCACATTTTGGAGGACGAAGCCGCTTCCAGAGCCTATATCGAGCAGATGTGGGCGGAAGCGATGGAGATTTACCGAAGCGGCAGGTTCAAGCTGGCTTTCAGCCCCGCCATGCAGCGGTATCTCAAAGAACACCAGCGGGATTTTATGCCGGAGGACACCAAAGCCGGGATGATACAGGCGTATCTTGATAAGTACACCGGGAGCATGGTCTGCTCCAAGCAGCTCTACAAGGAAGCCTTGAACCATGCCTTTGACGAACCGAAGCAATGGGAAATCCGGGAAATCAACGAGATTATGAACCAGTGCATTTCCGGCTGGCGGTACTTCCCGAACCCAAGAATGTTTTCAGAATATGGCAGACAGAAGGGCTGGGAGCGTGAAAACCCGGCAACGGACTCCGGCAACCCGTCTGAAAAAACGATGGACGGTTTTGTGGAGGTCACAGAACAGATGGAGCTTCCATTCTGAAAATGACAACCCGTTGCACCCCCTGTTGCTATCCCGTTGCCGAGCCGGTTGCCGGGGAAAATCCCTTATTTCCGGGCTTTTCTCCCCTATGACAACCAAAACAACAGAAAAATAAAAGAAAAGTATAAATAGTAACCATCGCCAGATTGAGATTGTTTGAAGCCCGTTGCCGGACTTCGTTGCCGACACCCTCTGTCTGGCTATTTTCATGTATGGAGGATAACTGCCTATGGCAAAAAACAAAACAGAGATTCATGTGACCACTGTGTTTGACGGGGAGCTGGACGCAACCGATGTGTTCGTCAGCCTGATTTCCCAGAAATACGGCAAAACAAATACGAAAGAATATCTTGCTAAAAAGAAAGATTTGGAGTATAATGAAGATGAGGTTCAAAAGAGCCAGATACCGTCTGGATTGTGTGGGTAAATGGCTATGATGAACGAAATGGAATACAGAACAATCGGTTCGGCACTTGCCGGGGGCTATCGTGCAGCGGTCTATTGCAGACTGTCAAAGGACGATGACCTGCAAGGCGAAAGTGCCAGTATCGCAAACCAGCGTGATATGCTGGAAAAATACTGCGAAAAGCAGGGATGGGGGGTTGTGGCAGTCTATCAGGACGATGGCTTCACAGGTCTTAATATGGAGCGTCCTGATTTACAGAGAATGTTGAAAGCTATTGAGCGCAGGCAAATCAACCTTGTCATCACGAAAGACCTCAGCCGACTGGGGCGTAACTATCTGCAAACCGGGCATTTGATTGAGGACTTTTTCCCAAGAAACGGTGTCCGCTATATTGCCATGAATGACGGTATCGACACCCTGCGGGATAACAACGACATTGCCCCGTTCAAGAATATCCTGAACGAGATGTACAGCAAGGATATTTCCAAGAAAGTCCATTCCTCTTATCTTCTGAAAGCGCAGAAAGGACAGTTTACCGGGTGTCTTGCCCCGTTTGGGTATCGGAAAGACCCGGAGGACAAAAACCATCTGCTCATTGACGAGGAAACCGCCCCGATTGTGCGGCTGATTTTCGGATATGCCCTAAACGGTCATGGTCCGAACTATATCCGCAGACGGCTGGAGGAAGAAAAAATCCCCTGCCCCACATGGTGGAACCGGGAACGGGGGCTTCGCAATACCCGCACCAAATGGGAAAAGAAAGACCCGGAAAACGGGCGGTATATGTGGGACTTCTCCGTTATCAAAGACCTTTTGATGAATCCCGTCTACACCGGGGCGATTGCTTCCCAGAAAAAAGACTACCGCTTCAAAATCGGCACGATTGGGGAAAAGAAGCCGGAGGACTGGATTGTGGTGGAGGGACAGCATGAACCGCTGATTGACCGCATGAGCTTTGATATTGTGCAGAACAAGCTGAAATCCCGCCAGCGTCCGGGGCAGACCAATGAAATCAGCCTGTTTGCCGGACTGATAAAATGCGGCGAGTGTGGGAAGTCACTGACGATACGCTACACAAACGCAAAACATCCCCAGCGGATTTACTCCTGCAAGACCTACAATGCCTTTGGAAAGAACCACTGCACCCAGCACCGGATTGATTATGATACTCTTTACAGCCATGTGCTGCGGAAAATCCGGGAATGTGCCAGAGCTGCCCTGATGGACGGGGAAGCGGTTGCCGACAGCCTGACCAATACCTGTGAAGCCGAGCAGCGGGAACAGCGGGAAGCAATGGAACGCTCCCTTACAAGAGACGAGGAACGGATTGAGGTTCTGGACAAAATGGTAATGCGGCTTTATGAGGATATGATTGCAGGGCGTATCAGTGAGCAGAATTTCAACACCATGCTGGAAAAGACACAGACCGAGCAGACGGAGCTTAAAAGCAAAGTGTCCGAGGGCAGGAAGCGTCTGTCCGATGAAGTCCAACTTGCCAATGACGCAAAACAGTGGGTGGAAGCTATTCAGGAATACGCCAACATCACAGAGCTGGACGCAGCCACCCTTAACCGCTTAATCAAAGAAATCGTCGTGCATGAGCGCATTGACGAAGATAAAACAAGACACATTTCTATCGAAATTCATTTTAATCTCAAACCCATCCCGGAGGTGGAACAGGTCACTGCCTGACCTGTCCTGCCGGGACGGTTCTCTTAAAAACACCATATAGATTTTTTGTACGCCGCCGCCCGCCATCGAGCAGAGTTTTACACCTAATTGGGGATAAAACAGTTAATGGCAGGCGGCGGTGTTGTTTTGATCGGAACACAGCTTATTCCTCTGCTGGGAGGACTATTCTGACGTAACGGGAAGGAGACTCATTTATGTTCGATGGCATTTTTGAAGCAATCGAGAACTGGGTGAGAGACCTTTTGATGGGCATGGTCACGTCCAACCTGACAACTATGTTTACCGATGTGAATGAAAAAACGGGGGAAATAGCGTCTCAGGTTGGACAAACTCCGCAGGGGTGGAACAGCAGCATTTTCAATTTGATACAGAACCTATCAAATTCGGTCATTATTCCGATTGCAGGAATGATTATTACATTCGTTCTGTGTTATGAACTGATCACAATGCTGACGGAGAAGAACAATATGCACGAGATTGACACCTGGATGTTCTTTAAATATTTTGTCAAGATGTGGGTGGCGGTCTGGCTGGTTTCCAATACCTTTACCATTACGATGGCGGTCTTTGACGTAGGGCAGCATATTGTAAATGCGGCAGGAGGAAGCATTAGTTCGGATACAGCGATCCATGTGGATTCGATGCTGGAAGCGATGAATACGGCAATGCAGTCTATGGAATTTGGAGAACTGGTGGTTCTGGCTTTGGAAAGTATGCTGGTCAGCTTGTGCATGAAGATCATGTCCGTTTTGATTACGGTTATCTTATTTGGACGTATGATTGAGATATATCGCGCGTCCAGAAGCGCCGCTTTTCATCCAAAGGCGGTGCGCGGGCATTTTGGGAATCCGGCTTTGGCAAGCCGGTAAAGAAAAGTATCAAAGACGTGAAAAATGTCACTTTAGCGTCATTCGGTTTACCCCGGAGGGAAACCACAAGGGGGACAATAGCGTACCGAAAAAATCGCAAGTTGGGGAAACCATCTACCCACGACTGAGCGGCAAGACGCAACATTGTGAATGAGGAACAAGGCTAAACTGCTTTAAGGGCAGTCCGAGGCGGGATACTCGACCCGGCGGCGCAGGATGGTTGTATTCGCCGTATGTCATAGCGGAATGTGACAGGTAGACACAGACCGCACGATACTTATGACAGCCAGCCGCAATAAGCGGAAAAGGACGAAAACCCATTACCGACATCACAATACGCTTTTCCCAAAGTGTCTAACTGGAGATTGCCTAAACCGGAGTGCCGGGATTATCCGGCTATGCGTAATGCCGCAAGGTGAAAAATTTCAAGGGGTAAAAACCCAAGAAAGATGACGCTGAATATCTGGCATGGCAACGGAGCCTCCGTAGTAGTCCGAGGGCGGGAAAGCCGTCTACATGGCGAAGGGAGGCAGGATGTCAACCAATTCATAAAAAGGAAAGGTGCGTGAGGCATTATGAGAAGTCCTGAAAATGTGTTGGAAAGCCTAAAATCCAAGGCGTGTAACAAGAGTTACAAGTACGAGCGGTTATACCGCAATCTGTACAATCCACAATTCTATCTGCTGGCATACCAGCGGATACAGGCGAAACCAGGCAACATGACAGCCGGAACAGACGGCAAAACCATTGACGGTATGGGAATGGCAAGGATAAACGCCCTCATTGAAAAAATGCGTGATTTCAGCTACCAGCCCAACCCGGCAAGGAGAACGTATATCCCGAAATCCAATGGGAAAATGCGCCCTCTGGGAATACCGTCATTTGACGACAAACTGATACAGGAGGTGGTGCGGCTCATCTTAGAGAGCATCTATGAGCCAACTTTCAGCGACTACTCCCACGGTTTCCGCATAAACAAAAGCTGCCATACGGCACTCAAATATGTGCAGAAATATTTTACGGGGACAAAGTGGTTCGTTGAGGGGGATATAAAGGGCTGTTTTGACAATGTAGACCATCATGTGCTGATTGACATTCTGCGGAAGCGGATTGCAGACGAACATTTCATCGGTCTGCTTTGGAAATTTTTGAAAGCCGGATATATGGAGGACTGGAATTACCACAATACTTACTCCGGCACTCCCCAAGGCTCTATCATCAGCCCCATTCTTGCAAACATCTATATGAACGAACTGGATAGTTATATGGCAGAATACGCAGAGAAATTCAACTGCGGGAATCGCCGTAAAATCAATCCTGCGTTCAAGAAGAAGTTAGATGTCTGCCGGGGAAAAGAGCAAAGGCTTAAAAGAAACCTCTCCAAAATGATCGAGGAAGAAAAAGAGGGCTTAATTGCAGAAATCCGGGAACTGCGGCGCAATCTGAAATCTATACCGTATAGTGACCAGATGGACGACAGCTATAAAAGGATTTGCTATGTCCGATATGCGGATGATTTTCTAATAGGAGTTATCGGCAGTAAGGAGGACGCAGAACAGGTAAAAGAAGAAGTAGGATGTTTTATCCGGGAAAAACTTCATCTGGAAATGTCCAAAGAAAAAACATTGATTACCCACGGGCATGACTTTGCAAAGTTCTTGGGATATGAGGTCACAATCGCCAAAGGCACACATAACAAAAAGACCAAAACGGGAGCTACCAGACGAGTAAACAACGGAAAAGTCCTGCTTTATGTTCCCCATGACAAATGGGTGAAACGCCTACTATCTTACAACGCCCTCAAAATCAAATATGACAAGCAAAATGGAAACAAAGAGGTTTGGGAACCAGTCCGGCGCACCCGCCTGTTGCATCTGGACGACCTGGAAATCCTAAACCAATACAATGCAGAAATCCGTGGATTGTACAACTATTATCGGCTCGCAAATAATGTGACTGTACTCAACAACTTTTACTATGTAATGAGATACAGTATGCTCAAAACTTTCGCCGGAAAGTATCGGACACGAATCAGCAGAATTATCCGCAAGTACCGTCAAGGGAAAGATTTTGTTGTGGAGTACCCGAAGAAAAATGGCAAAGTTGGTAAAGTGCTGTTCTACAACAACGGTTTTTGCCGGAATACCAAAGTGGAAAGCGGCAATCCCGATATAGTAGCAAGAGTAGTTGAGAACTATGGACGCAACAGTCTGATGAAAAGGCTGCAAGCGAACAAATGCGAGTGGTGCGGCGCAGAGAATGTGCCGCTCGAAATACACCATGTACGAAAACTCAAAGATTTAAGTGGCAAAAAACAATGGGAAATCGCCATGATTGGGCGCAAGCGCAAGACAATGGCACTCTGTATTGACTGTCACGATAAGTTACACGCTGGGAAATTAGACTGACATCTGGAGAGCCGGATACATCGAGAGGTGTAAGTCCGGTTCGGAGGGGAGTTCTCGGAAACCTGCCATAGTGATATGGCAAGGCGCTGGGTTCTTACCCTACTTTATACTTCGGTTGCCCCGATCCCGTTTGCGACTTTATCAAACCGGGAATGGGGACAAGTAGGAAATAATTATTTCCGGGGGCTTTTGGCTCTTGGGTTTCAGGGATTTTTTATGATGGTATGTGTGGGCATTTATGCGGTACTGGTATCCACGATTGAAATTTCTGAAGATATGCACATGGCACTTTTTGGCGTGGCGGCATATACGGTTATTTTGTGTTTTAGTTTAATGAAAACAGCAAGCTTGAGCCGTTCTATATTTAATGCACATTAGGAGGGACAGCGGTGGGAAAAAAGAAATACAACATTATCTATGCCGATCCGCCGTGGAGATATGAAATGCGGAAAGGGCAGGGCGTTGCAGAAGATCATTACGCTACCATGAGTATACAGGAAATCTGCGAGCTGCCAGTCCAGGAGCTTGCGGCTCAGGACTGCGTACTGTTTTTATGGGTAACATTTCCACAGCTCCCAGAAGCGTTTAAGGTAATGAAGGCATGGGGCTTTGACTATAAGACGGTTGCCTTTGTATGGATCAAACAGAATAAAACGGGAAAGGGGTATTTTTTCGGGCTAGGGTATTGGACTCGTTCTAATGCCGAAATCTGTCTTTTTGCTGTCAGAGGGAAACCAAAGAGGGTGTCAAAAAAAGTATTTCAGCTTATTGTCAGCCCTTTACAGGAACATAGCAGGAAACCAGAAGAAGCGAGGGAGCGGATTCTGGAGCTTATGGGGGATCTGCCAAGGGTAGAGCTGTTTGCAAGAAGGGAATCTCCCGGATGGGACATCTGGGGAAATGAAGTAGAAAGCTCCCTGGATATGAAGGAATTACAGGAAAACAGAGGAAAGGAGCAGCCAGAGAAATGCTGAACCTGCGGCTTAAAATTTCTCTGGCAAATATCAGCTATGGCTTTTGTCAGCGTACCGAAAGATCTGACTAAAGTAAAAAATAAAGTTGCATTGAACCTGACAAAAAGACAGCTTATTTGCTTGTCAGCGGCGGCAGTCATTGGACTGCCTTTTTATTTTCTTACCAAAGACTGGATAGGAACCACAAATGCAGCTACGGGCATGGTTCTTCTTATGCTTCCGGCATTTCTATTCGCGATGTATGAAAAGGATGGAATGCCGCTTGAAAAGATTTTATGGAATGTGGTAACGGTCAAATTTTTAAAACCCTCCGTTCGACGGTATGAAGTGGAAAATTGGTATGAGGGGAAAGAACAGGAATTGATTTCACAAAAAAAGAAAGGGGAAAAGCGGCGTGGGAAGAAATGAGGGGATAATTCCGGACAAGAGAAGAACCAGGAAATATCACAGATTGATGCGGGAGGAAAGAAAGATTAAGAAGAAAGCGAAAAAGCAGGAAGAAAAGGAAAGAAGGAAGGCAGAAAAGAAGAAGCCGGAAAAGAAAAGGGGAAGCAGAAAGGATAGGAAGGGAGAAAAAGGACAGAAAGAAAAGAGGCTGTCCGCCCAAAAGTCTATTCCTTACCGGGAAATGGCAAGGGACGGGATTTGCCGGGTGCAGGATCGGTATTATTCCAAAACCATCCGTTTTTACGATATAAATTACCAGTTGGCACAGAATGAAGATAAGAACGCCATTTTTGAGAACTGGTGTGATTTCCTGAACTATTTTGACAGCAGCATCCATTTCCAGCTTTCTTTTATTAATCATCACAGTAGTATGAATGAGTTTGAATCTGTGATCCAGATTAAGCCACGGTATGACGCCTTTGATGAGGTGCGTATGGAATATGCGCAGATGCTTAGAAATCAGCTTGCAAAAGGAAATAATGGGCTGGTAAGGACAAAGTATATTACCTTTGGCATTGAAGCAGAAAATATCCGGGAAGCGAAACCAAAGCTGGAACGAATCGAAACGGATATTTTAAATAATTTTAAGGTACTTGGGGTGTCGGCTTACCCACTGGACGGAAAGGAACGCCTGCAGATCATGTATGAGACGTTCAATCAGGAAGAGACTGTGCCATTTCAGTTTTCTTATGAACAGGTCTTGCGTTCTGGTATGGGAACCAAAGATTTTATTGCCCCGACCAGTTTCCTATTTAAAAACGGAAAAGATTTTATGATGGGGAGAACCATTGGGGCAGTATCGTATCTGCAGATCTTAGCGCCGGAACTGACAGACCGTATGCTGGCGGAGTTCCTCGATATGGACAGGAACCTAATCGTGAATCTGCATATCCAGTCCTTAGACCAGATGAAAGCCATTAAGCTGGTAAAAAGCAAGGTAACGGACATTAACCGGATGAAGATTGAAGAACAAAAGAAAGCGGTACGCTCAGGGTATGATATGGACATCATTCCCTCTGACCTGAACACATACGGAGGAGAAGCCAAGCGGCTTTTAGAGGATTTGCAGTCCAGAAACGAGAGGATGTTTCTTGTGACGATTGTGTTTTTAAACACAGCAAAAACCAGGCAGGAATTGGACAACGCCGTATTCCAGACGGCGGGGATCGCACAGAAATATAACTGTTCTTTGCGGAGACTGGATTATATGCAGGAGCCGGGACTGATGAGCAGCCTTCCATTGGGGATCAACCTGATCCCGATTAAGCGGGCGCTGACCACCACGTCCACGGCTATTTTTGTGCCGTTTACCACGCAGGAATTATTTATGGACGGAGAATCTCTCTACTATGGACTGAACGCTCTTTCCAACAACATGATTATGGTAGACCGGAAAAAATTGAAAAATCCGAATGGATTGATTTTAGGAACCCCTGGTTCCGGAAAATCTTTCTCAGCAAAGCGGGAGATTACCAATGCCTTTTTTGTGACACAAGATGACATTATCATTGGAGATCCGGAGGGGGAGTATTATCCCCTTGTCCATGCTTTGGGCGGGCAGGTAATCCATATTTCTCCCACAAGCCATGATTATATCAATCCGATGGATATTAACCTGGACTACTCGGACGATGATAATCCCCTGGGATTTAAGAGTGACTTTATTCTCTCTTTGTGTGAACTGATCATGGGTTCCAGAAATGGCATTGAAGCGGAAGAAAAGTCTGTGATTGACCGATGCCTGCCTTTGGTATACCAGAAATATTTTGAACAGCCCATTCCAGAGAATATGCCAGTTTTGGGAGATTTATATGAATGCCTGCGCCGGCAGAAAGAAGTCCAGGCACAGAGGATTGCCACGGCGCTTGAAATCTATGTGAATGGTTCCCTGAAAGTATTTAACCACCGTACCAATGTAGAGTTAAATAACCGGATTGTCTGCTTTGATATTAAAGATTTGGGAAAACAGTTGAAGAAACTGGGGATGCTGATTGTTCAGGATCAGGTTTGGAACCGTGTGACCATTAACCGGGCGGCACATAAGTCCACCAGATATTATATTGACGAGTTTCATTTGCTGTTAAAAGAAGAGCAGACAGCGGCATATTCCGTGGAGATCTGGAAGCGGTTCCGAAAGTGGGGAGGTATCCCGACAGGGATTACGCAGAACATTAAAGTGCGCCCAGATAGGGCGCTGTGCAAAGCAGTTTAAGGTACTGCCGCACACGGCAGTGTGCGAAACAATCTGCCTTACCGACTAAGGAGAAATCCTTTACGGGAACAGCGCATGGCAGAAAAAGGAATAGTCACCAAAGGACTTAGGTGCGACTGTTTCCTAATGTTAAGAAGATATGAGGATAAGATTGGGTTTATCGAATGTAAGGTTCCAGTTCCTGTTTTTTGCAGGTGTGGGATAAGTCCTGAAACCCATGTCATAACGCTGTCACGTCATCTTTCACGGCGGGATAACTGCCAACACGTTATGAAACAGGCGTGAGAACACGTCACAACGAACCGAAAGCATATCCGACAATCTTCACTAACCTATGCACAGTGCTAACTGGGGATTGCCTAAGTCCGGCTCATTTGCCGGATATGGTAACGGAGGCTCCATAGTAGTCCGAGAGGGGTAATGACCCTTACATGGCGAAGGGAGCCAGTTAGTAACATCTAAAATGTAAGAATGAAAGGGAGGAGAAACCTCAATGAAACCAACATCTGAAATTTTAGAGCGTATTGAAAAGTGTTCCAGCGAACACAAAGACGGCGTATTCACAAGACTTTACAGATACTTGCTTCGTGAAGATATTTACTACGCCGCCTATCAGAAACTTTATGCAAACAAAGGTGCAACAACACAGGGTATCGACGACGATACCGCAGACGGTTTCAGTGACTTCTATATAAAAGAGTTAATCCAGTCACTAAAGGACGGAACCTACAAGGCTAATCCTGTAAGGCGTGAGTATATTCCAAAGAAAAATGGAAAACTCCGTCCGCTGGGTATCCCGTCTTTCCGTGACAAGCTCCTGCAAGAAGTTGTCAGAATGATTTTGGAAGCTATCTATGAACCTGTCTTTGACAGTCATTCCCACGGTTTCAGACCGGGCAAAAGCTGTCATACCGCACTGCGTCAGATTTCTTCTGACTTCACAGGCGTGGTCTGGTTTATCGAGGGCGATATACAAGGTTGTTTTGATAACATCAATCACGAAAAATTGATTGAGATTTTGAGCAGGAAAATCAAGGACAGTCGTTTTCTGAACATCATTCGCCAGTTTTTGAAAGCTGGGTATATCGAGAATTGGAAGTACAACGCCACTTACAGCGGTTCTCCGCAGGGTGGTATCTGTTCCCCGATACTTGCAAATATCTATCTGAATGAGCTGGACAAGAAGTTTCGGGAAATCGCAGAACTCTTTGATAAGCCGAGGTCTGCATATCAGACACTGGAATATCATGCGGCAAGCAAAGAATTAAAAAGACTGTCTTACTGGATTGACCATACCTCTGATGAAGCGGCAAGACAAGAACTGATTGACCAGCATAGGGCGCAGAAGAAAGCTATGAGAAATCTGCCCTGCAAACCTGCCGACAACAAGAAGTTTACTTTTGTCCGTTATGCGGACGATTGGCTGGCAGGCGTGTGTGGCACAAAAACGGAATGTGAGGAATTGAAAGCCGAAATCGCTGAATTTCTAAGCACAGAGCTGAAATTAACTCTGAGCGAGGAAAAGACGCTGATAACGCACAGCTCCGAAAAAGTCCGCTTCATTGGCTATGATATTTGTGTCCGCAGAAATCAGGAAGTCAAAGGTCACAGAATGAAAAACGGAACGTGGAGAAAATCCCGTACCCTGCACATGAAAGTTGCCTTGTCTATTCCCCATACGGAAAAGATTGAAAAATTCATGTTTGCAAAGAAAGTCATTCGCCAAAAGGAAAACGGGGAGTTTCAGCCGATACACCGAGCCGGACTTCTCAACCTTGCGGATTATGAAATTGTGGAACAGTACAATGCCGAAGCAAGAGGGTTATGCAACTATTACAATCTGGCTTGTGATTATCACACGTTGGACTACTTCTGCTATCTCATGGAGTACAGTTGCTTAAAAACGATTGCTAATAAGCATAAAACCAGTATCCGCAAAATCATTCGCCAGTATAAAGACGGGAAAACATGGTCTGTTCCTTATGAAACCAAAACAGGGACAAAGCGTGTGCGCCCCGTTAAAATCGCTGACTGTAAGCGTGGCGAAGCGAGTGACATCATCTATCAGAGAAAGAAATTTAGTTGGAAAACCACTATCAGACAGCGGCTCAATGCCAGAGTTTGTGAATTATGTGGGTGTAAAGAAGCCGATTTGTATGAGGTTCACGTTATACGGAACTTAAACGAATTGGGTAATTCTGATTGGGAAACCGTGATGAAAAAGAAGCGGAGAAAAACGCTTGTCGTTTGCAGCAAGTGCCATGAAAGAATACACAGACACTAATCAATACGTCAATTACTAATGGGGAGCCGGATACTTTGAGAGGAGTAAGTCCGGTTCTGAGGGAGGGTGTAGGAAACCTACCGCCAGCGGCGGCAAGGCGCCTTTACCCTACCCTACGACCTTTTGGCAAGCCGGGAAATTGAAAACATTTTTGAAAACTCCGATTTTATTTATATGCTGAATCAGGCGGCAGGTGACCGGCAGATTTTGGCGAAGCAGCTTAATATATCCCCTCACCAGTTATCCTATGTTACAAACAGCGGAGAAGGCGAGGGGCTGATTTTTTATGGAAGCATCATTATTCCATTTAAAGATAAATTTGATAAATCACTGCGGCTGTATTCTCTGATGACAACCAAAGTGTCGGAGGTAGAAGATACGGAAAAAGGGGAACCAGGGAAAAAGAATTGTGCAGAGAAAAGGAATGATTTCGTATGCGAAGGCAAGAATATCATGCCAGAGATAAGACAGTAAAGAAAATGAGCCGGGACGGACTGACAGAAGAAAAGCTGAACAGCGGTGTTTCCATCCGGATCAGTCAGAGAGAGGTGGAAAAGAGGGTTCTGCAAAAACAGGCGGAGGATACCTTTTCTCTTGGTTCGGCAAGAGAACCGGGAGAAAAAACAGCCATGAAAAAAAGGCGGAAACGGCAGCGTTACATAGCTAATACGGAAGAAAAGGGAGCGTTTTGCGGAGAGGAAAAACAGGATACGTCTCTTTTCGCTGAAGAAGCAAAAAACAGTCCGTTCCCGGAAACATCTAAGGCAGAATCTCCGGTTCCGCCTGGAACTAATGGAGAGGGAGAAGAAGAGGAGAAGCGTGCAGAGAACTTCAGCCGTGGCATTACGGAACACTCTTTGCGTTCCAGAAATATCCGGGGACATCCGGCAGGAAGAAAATCCTATGAGGAAGCGGCAGAGGAGGTTTCCCATGCCCGCAAGAAAAAGATAGTGCAGGATTATGCGCAAAAAGGGAAAGAAAAACCAGAAAATACCGCTGCAATGGAAGATTCCCGTGAAGAAGCCAAGCCCCAAACAAAGCGGGAACAGTTTAAAAAGGAACAGAAAACAAAGCGGAGGTTGTCTTTCGGAGATGAAAATGACGGTATGGTGCGTGGTGCAGGCATGGGAATCTCCAAAAGAGCAATTTCTTCGGCAGTGGATTCTGCCGATGCGTATGTTCATGGGAAAGTGCGGGAAGCGGAACAGGAAAATGCTGCGGTAGAGGCTTCCCACCGGACAGAACAGATGGCGGAAAAAGCCCTGCGCTATGCGATGCGCCGCACAAACCGTGGGCTGCATAAACGGCGTTCCAGAATCCAGGAAGAAAAGACTTGGAGGAAAGAGGGTTCCCGTCTGGTTTATGAGACTGCCCAGGGAGCGGGAGAAACAGCGGCGGCGGGAGCGGTAAAAAATGCGGAACAGACAAAACAAGGGGCTTTAAGAAAATTTTGGCAAAAGCGTCAGTATCAAAAGGCATACCGGGCGGCGAAACAAGGAGAGACAGCAACAGCAGGAACGGCAAAGGCAGCACAAACATTTTTTACAAAAGCAAAGAGTGTTCTATCCTCTTTTCTTGGGAAAAGCCGTGGATTACTGGGGATTTTGGCAGTCGGGATTTTGTTTTTTGCCATTATTTCGGCGCTTTTTGCAAGCTGCGGAGCATCTTTGCAGGGAGGGGCGGCGGCAACCCTTGTCAGTACGACTTATGCAAGCACCGATGAAGATATTTATGCGGTAGAGAATGCTTATGCGGCGCTGGAAGAAGCATTAAATGCCCAGATCAACAGCATGGAAAGCCGCCATCCGGGATACGATGAGTACCGGTATCAGATTGATGAGATTTCCCATAATCCATACCATTTGATTTCCTACTTTACAGCGAAGTATGGGGAATTTACCTATGAACAGGTGGCAGGGGAGCTTGAGGAAATTTTCCGGTTACAGTATGGCATTTCTACGGAGAGTACCAAGGAGACGGTAACAGAAACCAAAAAAGTACGAGTGGGGGAATCCCTGGGACAAGTTGTGACCAGCGGGTATTGCAGTTGTTCCATCTGCTGTGGACAGTGGGCAGGCGGACCGACGGCAAGCGGAGTGTATCCAACGGCAAACCATACCATAGCGGTAGACGCATCAAGCCCTTTTGTTCCCATTGGAACCAGGGTGATCATGAATGGTACGGAGTATGTGGTGGAAGATACGGGAACCTTTGCACGGTACGGGGTGCAGTTCGATGTTTATTACGGAGATCATGCGTCTGCTTCTTCCCACGGGCATCAGACTTGGGAAGCCTATCTTGCGGATGACAATGGAAACCAGGAAGTAGAGGTAACGACAACCAGTGAGGTAAACCGTCTGGACGTAACATTGACGAATCATGGTCTGGACGCCGTATTGAGAGCCTTGATGGACGAAAAGGAAGAGGGGCGTTATGACCTTTACAACGCCACTTATGGAAACCGGGATTATTTGTTTGATACCGATACACTTCCG
>Ga0137302_10379_pt1 | contig 24298 bp, 17 predicted proteins | sample Ramsor2O_GlcNAcB_FD_97184 | JGI IMG/M metagenome (GOLD analysis project Ga0137302, IMG submission 97184) | Mouse cecal microbial communities from Vienna, Austria - N-Acetylglucosamine amended with D2O_GlcNAcB | ecosystem: Host-associated > Mammals > Digestive system > Large intestine > Cecum... | reverse complement strand
CTTTTCCCTTAAGGACTCCAAACATTTAAGCATTAAGTCTTTATCCATACCCTGGTTTCTAAATTCTACCAAATTTTCACGGAGCAACAGTAAATTGTCACAATGTCCTTCAATCGCTAAAGGAAATTTAATGTAAAACTCATCTTCTATTCTCAACATTCTGTTTTCCCCCATTTGTCTTGTGTTTTCCCTAAAGCTTTTTGATAATCTTCGGGCGTCATAGGTCTAGTTGGTTGAATCGTTCCATGGCACCTCCGGGGCGGTGTATCTCCTTAATCAGACCGGTATAATCACCACACCTCGCTCATTGGTGACTGAAATCTCAGAAAAGACTAAAATCCATTAACCTTACCATTTACGCCAGACTGATACAGATTAATGGTTTCTGAAAGACTATTGCGCTTAAAATTGAATCTGCGTAAATCATCTAACTTAATATCATAATGTTTAAAAATGGGGACACCCGCATACTCCATATTTTCTTTCTCAATAATGGATTTTAATTTCCCATCTTTAACTTTTGTATTACCTACCAAACGAACCACTTTAAGATTTGGAAGACCCTCAAGAAAAGTCAGCGATTCTATCTCTCCACAATCTTCCAATAAAATATATTCTAGTTGATATGCCCTGGACAAAGCTTCCCAATCTTCAATCTTTTTACAGCTTTGAATTTCAATTCCTTTAATTTTTTTATTTTTTACAATCCCTTCAATAAATTTTAGATTGTTATTATAACTTACTCTTAAACATTTCAGCCGAGGTAACTGTACCAGAAAATTTAGATCCTCAATTTTGCATTGTTCTAACTCAAGTTCTTTTAATGTTTTTAATTTAATTAAGTCCTCTGGTGATTTCTGTTTATAATTATGAAGTCTCAAAAACTCTATACTTGAATTATAAAAAAGTAACTGACACGTTTTATGATTATAGTTCACCTCTGCACTATATAGCTTTTGAAATTTGTCAAACGGAATGACTCCATCACATAAATCCAATATTCTAAAGTATTCAATATCTACAAAAGTTTGAAGAGTTTTTATTGACGTATATCGCTCCTGATTAAGACTTAATGCTCTTATGTGCGCGAATTCCCTTAATTTACTCAGATCAAGCCATTCCCCTTCTCCGTTTACCAAGAGACCATCTATTCCGTATAAATTTACATCATCAGTATTAAAAGTTTCATCTAGGTCTAAATTGTATTTATAGAATTTATAGTTTCTATTTTTTATTTCTCTTTCAAATACATTTAGATATATTTGTTCTTCTGTTAACACAGTTTTGTTCCCCCTTATTAATAATGTCCTTCTGGCTTAATTGATGATGATTGAGCACCCAATTTATCTCCAGGACTTTTTATTTTATTTGACAAAATCACTCCCTCCTTCTTAAATTTCTTCATCATTTCGCTTTCAAGTATGAGGTAATCCTTTGACGATCCCTTTGGTTTAATTACCACGCCTAGAGTTTCTAAGTAGTTTTCTGTCAGCTTACCGCTTCCTAAATGTGATCTTAAACGTCTATAGAAATCGTTTGCTTTCCCTACATACCATTCTTTATTCCCAGTTTGAAAGAAATATGATCCTCCATCATGAAGATTAGTACCTAATATTTCACGAATGAAATCCCTCATCCATTTTTCAGTTGGCGCCAATCCAAACAAATCAATTTGAGATAGCGGATTAAGCACATAACCATAAATCGTAGGATTTCCACCAGCCAGTCCAATCGGATCAATTTGGGTATAAATACCATCAGATGGCGAATAGTATCGGAACCGGTTATAATACAACCCCGTCTCCACATCCTCATACTGCCCCTGATACCGGAATGGAATAAACCCCTCCTCGCCCGCAAGCTCTGTCGTATTCCCAAACCTGTCTTTTTGGCTTCTCTTTACCCGGCCATAGATATCCAGCTCCCTCTCCCAGACCTTCTTCCCTTCCTCGTCATAAGCTTCCACGGGAGTTCCCAGGTAATCGCTGATGATGCTGTAGGACCCGTCCTCTGTGAGTTTTGCCCTCGGTATGAAGTCATCCTGGAATACCCAGGTAATCAGGTTCTTCGGCGGCTCTGTTCCTTTCTCTGCTTCCGCCCTGGCTTTCCGGTCGGCCTTTTCCTCCATCTTCAGGATATAATCCGCCTTCTCTCCTTCCCTCTCCCGGAGCTTTCTTTTTCCTTCTTTTCCTGTCTCCCACTCATGCAGGGAGCGTGTTGCCGGACCACAGGAACCGGATGACGGTCTGGTACTCTGTCTTTGGTTCAAGGGACTCCTCTACATAGAGCGACTGCTCCGTTCCTGCGTCCAGATTGGAATCCTGTTTTTTCTTAACTGGCTTTCTGATAAATTTACAATACTAAATTGAGATGAGCCTATAGAAAATAGTATACAGAAAGTCATAACATTGCCCCCAAGACCGTCCGAAAACCTTTAATTTGGGGACGGTCCATGTCCTTTTAGGCACAAAAAATGCCAGGTTTCCGAACATCATTTGTCCGTTAATAGTTACCTGACCTTGCTACGAAAATAAATTACTCGTAGCAAGGTACATTTGTAAAAATCGCTCTGTGAGCATTTTTTAGATTTGTTTACCCTTCAAGCCTACATTTGAATGCCTGTTATCTCCTCTCAGGGGTTTTTGGGCAGTCTCCCCCAAAAAATGTGAGGTTAACCTAAAAATTTCACTTGAAAGACAAGGTTTTATCCCCATTATATAGACAATAAAATGGAAAAATCGACTTTCCAATTATTCCTCCTCTTCTATAAAAGCCTCATCTTTTAACAAATTTCTATGTGCTAAAGAAATTAAAGTCTTTAAGCTATTATCAATAAATTGAATAGCTTTATTAATAGATTCCAATTCATAAGCATTTAAAGTTAAGAGTTGCATATTGTGTATGTCAGATTCTATTTCAAATTTATCATCTCTTATATAAACCTTTATTTTTGTATCATAATCTGGTAAATAAGAAACTCCTTGAACATATCCAAAACCTTTATTATCTTCCTTATCACTTTGAAGAAGATATGTATTTGTAACAATGGATTTTTTCTTCATTTTTATATTCTGCCTTTCTGAGAAAGGCACCAATGTGGTTATGAACCCTTTTTCTGCCTTTCACTTAAAATCTATTTTCCTTATAAGGCCCTCGTATTTTTATATGCTGTCGGTCATCCTTTAAAGGCATCATTGAATAGTGCATATCGTAGCCCGTAAACTTGTCTCTTCCAATGCCGACTCGAGCATGTAAATATCGAAGGCAGCCGGGTGTTGGCCGACCGCGGGCATGATAGTAACCAACTGATTGATTATATCTATGAACACGGCGCAGAGCCCGCCATTCCTTCAAGAAAGGGAACCAAATATGAACGCCACTGTGATTGGTGGCTTTATAAAGAACGCCATCTGGATGAGAATTATTTTCTCAAGCTGAAATCATATCAATGGATTGCCACGCGCTATGACAAGTTAGCGACTACTTTTCTGGGCTTCATATATCGCTTCAATATTGATTTGCTTAAAATGACTAAAAGTCTATCATTTTCAGACACTCTCTAGTAAATACTGCGTGCACATATAGTAAGCATAACAAATATTAGCACCTCACGTTTGGCTGTTTCCCTAGCGGCTGAACTCCACCCCCTTCTGCCTCCACAAGTTTTGTATACTGGTTCATTCCTCGGCCACACATGTCATTGGCATTTATGTTTGGTAGACCTGCTTCCTGTGCTACATAAAGTGTTCTGTTATTTAATGCAGCCCATACCTCTCCTTGACCAGTTTGTATTCTTTCAAAGCTTAATGTTAATCCATCTGGCAATCTTTCAAGTTCTTTAGTAAGTTCAATAACAAAATCTAATGATTGCCCTTTAAATGGTCCGTGTTGAAAAACTCCTGATATACTTTCTTGGGTAAATTGGAAATCCCACGGATTATATAAACCTAACGGATCAATGCTGGAGTTTAGATTACTCACATAAGCATATAAGGTAGGGTTATTTCCTGATAGCCCAATAGGATCAACTTGAGTATAGCAACCATCAGATGGTGAATAGTACCGGAACCGGTTATAATACAACCCCGTCTCCACATCCTCATACTGCCCCTGATACCGGAACGGAATGAACCCATCCTCGCCCACCAGCTCTGTCGTTTTTCCAAACCTGTCTTTTTGGCTTCTCTTTACCCGGCCATAGATATCCAGCTCCCTCTCCCAGACCTTCTTCCCTTCCTCGTCATAAGCTTCCACGGGAGTTCCCAGGTAATCGCTGATGATGCTGTAGGACCCGTCCTCTGTGAGTTTTGCCCTCGGTATGAAGTCATCCTGGAATACCCAGGTAATCAGGTTCTTCGGCGGCTCTGTTCCTTTATCCGCTTCCGCCCTGGCTTTCCGGTCAGCCTTTTCCTCCATCTTCAGGATATAATCCGCCTTCTCTCCTTCCCTCTCCCGGAGTTTTCTTTTTCCTTCTTTTCCTGTCTCCCACTCATGCAGAAGCGTGTTGCCGGACCACAGGAACCGGATGACGGTCTGGTACTCTGCCTTTGGTTCAAGAGATTCCTCTGCATAGAGCGACTGCTCCGCTCCTGTGTCCAGATTGGAATCCTGTTTTTTCTTAACTGGTTTTCTAATAAAACCGCCGCCTACCTGCATCCACGGGGCTTCCTCCAGGGTGGAGCCGACGCCTGTTTTTGGCAGGGCATTCTCACTTCCCGCCTGGCTCACTGCCTTCTCAATCCTTCGGCCAAAGGGGTCGTATATAAAGCGTACCCCGCTGCGGTCCGGTTTCACAACCTTTTTGAGCATCCCGTTCCCATAATAAGCATAGAGCCACGTATCGCCGCCTGCCTCCACCTTCTTTGACAGGTTGCCTTCCTTATCGTAGAAGTATTTAGTGCCGTGTCCTTTTTCTTCCTGTCTGCCCGTCTGGTACTGTGTTCCCTGTCCATTCCTGGCTGCGGACTTTTCCAACCGGCTTCCGGCCCCATAGATGCGGTCGCTCCGGTCCTCCCTCTCATACAGGTTTCCCACTTCGTCCGTCACCCGGAACAGCTTCTCAAACTGGTCTGCCTTTGAACCAATCAAACTGCCGAAGGAATCATAGGAATAAAGGATGCTCCCTCCTGACAATTCATTGGTCACACGCTTTAACTGGGAATTGATTCCCCATTCATACTGCCGCCTGCGGTATTCCCCGCCGCCTCTTGGCCTGTCCTTTGTCCCGACAACGTGCTGGATGGGACGGCCGGTTTTATCATACTCGAAGCTGCTCAATACGCCTCCGGATACCAGCCGCCTTGTTTCCTGCCCCAGACAGTTATAGTCCATCTGTGCCGACCACTTCCGGTTATTGTCTTGGTAAGCGGCAAGTTCTATGACCTGCCCCATGGCATCCCGTTCCATCCGGATGTCGGCCCCAAAACGGCTGGTGGTCCGGATGCAGTTTCCGGCCTCGTCGTATTCATTGGCCGCCCAGTCATAATCCTGCCATTCCTTCGTGATCTGCCCGGTCTTATCCCTCTCGAGCCGTACCTTCACATGCTGGTTTTCCGCTTCTATGAGTGCTCCGTTCTTATTGTAGGCGAATGCATCGAAACCCTGGTCGTGGTAGTCCGTCCGGATTACTTGTCCCAGCCTGTCATACTGATACCTGGTATACCGTCCTCCGGGGCGGTGTATCTTCGTAATCAGGCCGGAATGGTCCCTTTCATATTCATATGTCTGGCCTCCGTATTGGACTTCCTTTATGATATTTCCCCTCACATCGCGCTCAAATTCCCAGGTCTCCCCTTTCTCATTGGTGACGGAGACCAGCTGTTCCTCGCTGTCGTAATGGTACCGGAGCGTCCTGCCATCCTGTGTGCGGGAGGTCATGCTCCCCAGGATGGTATAGGTGAAGTTTACTTCCCTCTGGCTGTCTTTTGCTTTTAGCACCCCATCATAACCGTCGTAGGTCAGGGCTACCTGGTTTCCATCGGATAAGTATGCCCTTACCATCCGGTTCAAGGCATCATACTGGTAGGTTTCCATGGCCCCAAGCGGATTCGTCTCGCTGATGCAGTTCCCGCGTCTGTCATACTCAAACAGGGCGGAACTTCCGTCCGGCAGCGTAATACGGCTTAAGTTCAGGTGCCGGTCGTAGCCAAGGCTTATCTCCTCCCCCTTGGCATTGATAACCGCCTCCACCAGCTTCTGCTCATTATAACGGTACAGGGTCTCCCTCCCCTCCTCATCAACGGCCCTGGCAAGGGTCCCGTCCGGATTCCACTCAAAGGTCTGGCTGTTTCCCTCCGGGTTCGTTGTCTTAATCAGGGCGCCCTCCGGATCATAGGCAAACTTCATTTTGCTCCCGTCCGCAAAGGTAATCCCCGTAGTCTGGGATAAGTCATTGTATTCGAAGGAAGTGGCACGCCCTTCCTCATCCACGGTCTGCACCACCTGGTATCTCTCATTGTAGGCCGTTGATGTTTCACTGAAGTCGGGATTGATAACCCTGGTGCATAGGGAGCGTTCGTCATACTCGTACCGGGTCGGCTTCCCGTCACGGCTGGTCCTTACTTCATTATAGCCTTCCTTATCATGATAATCAATCAGGACGGTCAGCACCCCGCCGTCGCCCCAGCTCTCCACTGCCCTGGCCCCGTCCTCCTCCTTATCGTATTTCCAATAGAAGGAGTGGTTGTTCCGGTCCGTCTTCTGGCGCAGCAGATGGTTGCTGTACTTCATGCGCAGGACCTTTCCCATGGCGTCGGTTACCGCAGTCAGGTCCTGTCCGCCGCTGTATTCATACTGTACAAGAGGACTTAAGGAACCCCCTTCCTCCTGCAGGGCAATCCGGGTCAGACGGCCTGCTCCGTTCACGGAGGCCTTCAGGGTTCTTCCCGCACTGTCCCGGATCTGGCTTAAATACCCGGAGGTGTCGTAAGAAAATTCGATGGCATGGCCTGCCCGGTCACGGACGGCGGTCAGCTTATAAGGGAGGTATCCCCCCACACTTTCCGTCAGCTGATACCGGCAGCCGGTGTCCGGTTCCAACAGTTCATAGGAATCATCCCGCCTTCGCAACAGCAGGCTGTCCTCGTAACTGAAGGTCTCCTCCCCGATTAACAGGCAGCTGAAAATCCCCACCCTCCCATCCTGTAGGAATACTGCAAGGGCGCGCTCTTCCTCAAACTCCTCCATCCCCATCTCATAGTTGTAGCGGGTTCCATGTCCCAGATGTCCCATCACCCGGCTGGCGCTGTTCCAGTTCCTTTTAAAGACCAAAGGCAGGGGACCTGGAAGCTCAAAGTCCACCGTATCATAAAGGACGTTTCCTTCGATTAAATCCACCGGCTCCCCGCCCAGGATGCACAATGCCTTATTTACCCAATTCGGCATTTTTTCTCCATAACGCTGAGCCAGCTTCTTCGCCCCCTCGTTAATTCCCCTCGCAACGACCGGCATGGCAGCCCCAACCCCAAAGGCGAACAGCCCCCGCTTCCAATCATAGCCCTTCGACCTGCCAGTGAATATGTCAATCCCCTGGGAGATGGCATCCGTAAATAGAGCCGTTGTTCCGCTGATTACTGATTTAGCCAGCAGCTTGCTCCCAAGCATCGTGACCCCGCTCAGTGCCGGCGCTCCCAGGATGGCTCCTGAGATTGCCCCTTCCACCGCACCTTTAAAGCCGGCCAGCAGGTAATCTTCCTGGCTGCTGACCTCGCCCCGCATGATGTCTCCCACTGCAGTTCCCGCAACGGCAATCGTTCCGCTCAGCGCCGCACCGGCTACAATCGGTCCAATCACAGCGGCGCCTACGCCGGCCGTGGCCCCTATCACAACCACTATTGCACAGACCGTGGCAACGGCGGCTAAACCAGCCAAAACATTCGTGGCAAGAGCCCCCCAGTCGAACTTCTTCTCCTCATAGGCGATTTCCTCATTCAGCCGGTCCGCAAAGACCTCCTTAAGCCTTCCGTTGTATATCAGGTCGGACCCGGCCATCACATGGGTGTCCCCTGCCGCACCTCCCATCAGGTACAGGGATGAGGTCTCATTGGAATTGACAATCACGTCCCCTGTTTTGGCCAGCACCTTGAACTGCTCCGCCGCCTTCAGGAGCAGCTTCTGCTTGGTGAAGATGTTTAAATCCCCATGGCTTTTGAACTGCACGCCCTGGGCCGCATCCATGGACAGGAAGAGCTCGTCCTGGGCCGTGAAGCTGATATCGGTCTCACCCAGCTTCCATTCCTTCCCCTGTGGGGTCGCCATGTACTTCATGTTGGGGTTGGACGTCCCTGCGCAGCTTCCCCCGTTTTTGCGCACCGCGTTCACGGCCACGGCGCCGTCCTCCCTGTCACCGGGGAAATACAGGGACAGCACCGTGCCTGGCTCCGGCATACAGTAAAACAGGTTTCCCGCCTGGGAGGCATAGGGGAACCAGCAGGACCCGGCCGTATCCCGGCCCCGGTCGATGTTCAGCTTTAACTTCACCTGCTGGTTTTTGGCTTCCAGCACGCTTCCAAGCAGGGAGACGCCATGCAGACGGGGATTCGTCCGCTCCGGTACGGCGCATCCTTCCTCCGGACCCAGCGTATAGGCAAAGTCCAGAACCCCGTCCTGGGCGGATATCCCAACGCTTCCCACAATCAGGGGACGCCCCTGATACATCACCTGGTCTCCCAGGTTCAGCCTCTGCCTGCTGTGCAGATGGTACGTTATGTACTGTCCTTCATAGGCCTCCAGGCCGCTTCCCAGGACGGCCTGATATCGGCTGACATCCCGTTTTGCCACCACATGGGAGCCATCCTGCAGCTCTGCCTGCTGTTTCATTGGCCCCACCGAGAATCTGGGCGCGTTACCCAGGATATCCGGAATCAGCACGGCATGGGACCTGGAGGCGACCCGCTTTAAGAAGGCCCAGTCCGTCTCCCTGTACTGCAAAAGCATACGGCCGATGGCCTGTCCCTCCGGGATGGCAGGGCTTAAAAACACGCTGCCCGGATATTCCATTAATACCTCCCGGATCAGGCTCCCGTAACCCATGCCGCAATCCTGGAAGGAACGGCTCCGCTCCTGGTAGTCCAGGAGGCTGCTGTAGGAAGCCGCCTGGATACGGACCAGGTGCAGCCGGTTTTGGGAAACCATCTCCATGCCCGTCACTACGCCGGAAAAAAGCAGGACCCTGCCTTCCTGGTTTTCTGCATAGACTGCGATGGGGTCCTGGCTGGTCACCTGGTCAATCCAGTCCGTTCCCCGGGTCTCCCATAGGATTCCTTCTAAATGCAGCTGCGCGTGCTCGTTCAGTTTTTGTTTTACGGTAAGACTGGTAATCATTTGAATAGGATAGGCGCATTCCGCCTGTACCTGTCCCAGGGTGAACCCGACATCCCGGCCCGATGCTGCGCGTTTGTCCATCTTGATCCCTCCTTAAACCTCTTGTCCGTCGTCAATAAAGGAAATAACCCCTCCATATTTACAGGCAACGGTGCATTGTACCGTAATGGCCGGCTTGCCGTCCACCAGGGTCTCCTCCTGGGCATTCAGCCATTTGTCACCCAGTTGCGGCACGCATAATTTCCCCACAATCGGCAGGGTGGCTTCCACCGGATTCCCATTTTCGTCCGCCATTGGCACTAAATCCTTAGCATCTGTAATCTCAATATCAATTTCCGTATTTTCCGGCGAATAGCATGCCCCAAAAGGCGGAATATTCTGATCAATGCCGACCTTGCAGTCCTGCTCATGAAGCATTGCCTTGTCTCTGATTTTGGAGCCATGGGATGCCGGCATATCCAGCTTTCTGATATGGGAACCAAAGCTACAATAAATTCTCGCGCCGCGTACCGCATAAGGGTACCGTAATTCTTCCTCCTGTGCCTGTTCTTCAGCCATTTCTAACCCTCCTTTTTTCTCTTATCAATCACTTATTGCCAGAAAGAGCGGCCCTGACCGGTGTAAACCAGATACCCTCCGGCTCCCGGCGCAGGATACTTTCCGCCGCATCAAGGCGCACGAACAGCGCATCTTTAAACTGCTTTGTCCGAAAGATTGCAGTGCCGCCTGTCTTGTCCATGTCTATGACAGGCTCCGCTTTATCACCCAGACTTCCGCCGTCAGGCTCCTCATCACAGGCGCAGTCGATTTCCGGCGCAGTGATTCCATAGTAATGATGCTGGAGGCCTGTCTCTTTATCCATTAAGATGAACCTGGAAAAACTGATATCCCTTTGGTACTTCCCCATCACACCCTGAATCCGTTCCCCAATCATGGGAAAGGGCTGGAGCAGATAGTCGGAATACTGGCAGCTCAGTCCCGGGTTTTCCACATATAAAATGAAAGGGGTGTTCTTATCCCTTCGCTGTTCCCTGTTCAAAAAGCCGTCCGGAATCCGTATCCTTGGTAAGTGCATCAGCCTCTTATCCTGCTCCATCATAAAATACTCCATTGTTTCACCTGCCCTTCGGTATGTTCTCTGGTATTATGGTATCCTTAAGGACCGCATTGGTAAAATCCACTTCCTCCATTAAGAGCGCATAGGTAAAGTCCACATGGGAAAGGACTGTCCCCTGAAAGGAAACCTGGCTTAACTTTGCTTTTGCAAAGCTGACATGCTCAAGCTGCGCTTTAGAAAAATCCACATCAAACATTTGGGTTCCCGTCATGTCGGTATCCTTTAAGATACACGCTTGAAAGTCGCAAAACAGTAGCTGGCCCCCATGAAAGCTGCTCCTTGAAACGTCACTACTGGCAAAGGAGGAATACAGGAATTTAAGCCCCTCATAGTTTCCTCCGGACAGATTCAGCCGTTCATAGATTTCGTGGCTGAATAACCGCTGTTTTCCTGATTGCAGATACCGCCGGACCTCCCTGCCATCCTTTACCGTCGTGTCCTCTTTATATAAGATGTCCACCCGGTCAAGAAGTCCGCCGATGCATACGACGAACACCGGGGCCTTTGCAATCTTACGATACCCCTCTGTCTGAACCGCCTTCTGCATTCCCAGCCGGATCAGTTCCGCCAGAAAAATCAGATATTTCTGGCCTTCCTCAAAAATACGGCTTTGGGTCTCTCGCAGCGTCATGCTCATGGGGGATTCCTTGCGCAGCATTTCAACCATGGCTGCAAATTCCGCCAATGGGCTTAACACTTCATCGACTTTAAAGCTGCTGCTGCACTCTGCCATGTCCAGATACCAGGTCTCATCATAAGCATCCAATCGCAGCTCATACCTGCTAAGGAGGATATTCGTCCGTAGCATTGAAAACTGCAGGTAGGCAACCGCTCCTTTTTTCCCAGCCTGCTGCATCTGGTATATGGATTCCCCAAATTGTGATATACAGTCAGAAAGCCGGTCCGTCAGTTCTTCAAAGTGATTTTTAATGTATAGGTCTAACCGGTTTAATAATTCCGTGCTTTTCTGATTCAGATTATAGCCTTCCGCCATGTCCGCCCCTTTCTCGTTATGGGCACTTAGTGCCTGTGCCTGCAGCGGTTAGTTAGCATATACCTCCTGGCCAACGATTTCTACTTTTTCTTTCATTTTTATGGAAGCAGTCTCAAGGCAGCTGATATCCACTCCCGTATCCCCGACAATATTGACTTCCTGCTCTGCATACAATACAATGTTTTTCTTTGACTCAAAGGTAATGTCATTGTCGCTGATAATCGCAACCCCTCCATCATCCAGAAGGGTAATAGTGGTGCCGTCGGCAAGAATATAGACTCCTTCCGGCGCCAGACGGATTTCCTTCCCTGCCTTATTGCGTAGCGATTTCACATTGGGGTCATCCCGCTGGCCGCTGTAGCCTCCTCCTGCGCCTGCCGCCGCTCCCGCCTCCGTCTGCATGGCGGTGTTCACGGAAGGATCTACCTCATCATGGACAGAGCTGATAGCATAGGCATGGTCTTCCTTTTCATCGGGGAAATAGATACGCACGCTGTCTCCTATCTCCGGCATACAGTACCACCCACTTCCATCCTTGGAGGAATAAATTGTAGAATATGGGAAGAAACAGGGCTCTCCCGGAGAATGTCCCGCCGCCGCATCCGCTTCTAAGGAAACCTTCACCTGATCGTTTTTAATCTCCGCAATCTGCCCATTCAGAGAACAACCTGCGATTTTGTCATTTCCCTGGTAGGGCTGGCTCATTCCCTTTAAGCTGGTCAACGTTAAACGCTGGACAAATACCCCATTTTCTACCCGGCTGTTGATTTTACTCACATAGAAGGGACGTCCATTGAATCCAATCCTGTCCCCAAGATCCACCGGCTGTTCCCATTCCACCTGGCAGGAAAGAAAATCCTGCTCCGTAAGATTCGGAACACCGGAACCGGACAGCCTTAAATATCCTGCAGCATCCATCTTAATCTGATATTCCGTGTCCGTAATTGCCATACTGTTCCGCTCCGGGACCCCAAAATAAATCCAGGGCAGGGGAGTGTGGACATCGCTTATCAGGCCAGTGTGGAAATGGGAAGCCAGACGGCGTAAAAACGCCCAGTCAGTTTCCTGATATTGGACAAGAAGCTGTCCGATTGGCGCTCCCTGGGAAGCAAAATCCGCTACCCCCGCCATCCCGTATCCTGCGGATACCTGTTCCATCAGCATTTCATAAGACATACTCTTTTGCTGGAAGGTGCGCGTCCGCTTTTCGATATCCAGCAGGCAGCTGTAGGAAACCGCGCGGACTTCCATACAGTAGGTCTCGCCTGCGTTTTCAACCTGGATGTCGCGCACAAGGCCCTGAAATAAAACAGCCTCGCTTCCGTCTTCCAGCAGGCAGGTAAGACTGATGCTGCTTTCTCCCGTACACCGCTCCACATAACTGTCCTTTTGGTCCTTTGGAAGTAATGCCTTGACGTAAAGGGTCCCGTGTTCATTCATCTGTTGGACCATCTCCACTTCCAGCAAATGGATGACCTCGTAAGGGGCGATTCTGAGATTCTGAAATGTAATTACCGCATTTTGCTGTTTTTCCATGTCTATGCCTCCATCATTTTCTCGACAGCCTCAATGGACTTAAGCATCTCGAATGCCGCCTTTGTCCAGTATTTCATGCATTTGGTACGGCAATTAAAGGTTCCCATGTAAGGAATCCCATCCACCTCCAGAAAAAACATCAGGTTATACAGTTTTCCGTCCATTGTGGGGTTTGAAAACTCCACATAGGCAATCTCCTTTCCCGACGCTTCTGTCATCCCCTGCTCCATGACCTTGATTCCCTGGTTGATTCGCTTCATCATTCCAAATGTCAGGTTCCGGAACGCCTCAATTCCATCCGGTACAGTTCCAGCCATCTGTTGGAACAGCAGGTTGACTGCCCCGCTGGAATCGGTCAGGATGGTCTGTGGGCGGTGCTCGGAAGGGTATTTGAATCTGGCAGCTTCCGGGCTCATGGGAGTGAAATTTTTAGGGACCATGATGCTGATTACTTCCTCCTGCAAAAAACGGCGTTCAAAATAAATCCAGGCACCTTCAATCCGGATTCCCGTGTATATGCTTCTCTCTTCTGGAGGAATCTGGCTGGCATCCGGACTGCCTCCGTCCTCCATGTCTTCCCCTGGCAGGACAGGCCTTTTCCTTCCTCCCTCCTCCTGGTTTCTAAGGGCAAGGATTTGTTCGTCAAAAAATTCTTTCTTCATGTTGGCAGAAACTCCTTTCTCATTGGTATGTGTAGGTCAATCGACCAAAATGGCCTTCCTCCTCTGAGGCTGGGGGAGTGGCGGCACATGGCTGCCATTCCTAACTTCCCGGAGAATGCCCAGCAGCCCCTTGTAAAGCTCCAGGTTGCTCCCCTCCGCTCCCCCCTGCCCTGTTCTAAGCCTGATGTAAGCGGAAATCGCCTCCGCAGCCACCGGCTCCCACCCTCTAAGCAGGTCCAGGCAAAAGCTAATATCTGTCTGGTTTTCCAATGGACAGGCAAGCATCTCCCGGGCAAACGCTCTGGTGATATCAGGGCTTAATGTCCCCCGTCCGGGTGCTGCATAAGGGGAGTGGAGCGTGTTTAGTGTATCATACTCAGTAGATCGGTCTTCAAAATCCACATATTCGCAGCGAAGGCAGGCCCCTGGCTGTAAAGTAAAGCGGCATAGTTCAATCTCCCCCTCCCGCCTTGTGGCATCTTCCCCTAAAAGTATATCCATTTCATGTGTGATGAAGGATTCTGTCCAGGCCTCTCCCAAATAGCAGGCCTTTAAGATGCAGACTGCATTGGTAGGATGGTATCCAACAGAAACCGGCTGCTTTATCAGGAACAACTTTCCCTGGAAACATAAGATGCCCTGATTTATAATGATTGTGTCCCTGGTCGTTGTCAGCCTGCAGCCGCTGACAATCCCGTCCGTATAATCTGTATACAAAAGTTCCCCAAAACAGTAGCTGTAATCAGAAAATGCTTCCAGCATCTCCTGTCTGAGGATATGGCCCTTTTTAAAAAGCGGAACTAACTGTCTTAACATGCTTTCACCCCTATCCCTAGTTATTTCTTACCATGAGAGGAATCCACTTTTGTTACCTCCCTGCGGTTCCCTTCCTGCTGTGTCTCCCTGCGTATTTACGACGGGAGGTACTGCTAATAGATTGCCAGCCCATCTATGGACATGGTGCCATCCACTCCTATGATTCCGAAATGATGTTCCCAGAAGATGCGAAGGTCATAGCTCAGGGGAAGGTACATATCCTGCACAAATTGGAGCATCCTTTTCTTATCCTCGTCCGGCTTGTCCGCAAGATACAGAATCAGGTTCCTTCTCTCCGCCCTGACCTGATAGAGGAGTGCATCTGGGAATAAGATGAGGACGGACCTGCGGAAGATGGGCAGGGACGACCCGGTCTGTATCTGGCTGAGGGCCAGGGTCGCCAAGCGCATCTGCTTTTGGGGAGGAATCAAGGCAAATTCTTCTGCCCCTGTGGCCCAGAAGCTCCCATCTGAAAGCTCCTTAGCCAGGGTCCTTATGTAGATTTCCCTGGTTCCCAGGCCATGACGCAAGTCTGTATAAAGTATTACATGTAGTGCGGCATCAATGAAATATTTTTTAAACTCCGGCAGGTCCTCCCCGTCCTCCGCCAGGATTTCCTGGAAGATGTCTGCAAACCGGTATAGCAGGTTCAACTCTATCTCATCTGACTCCACCATCCCCTCATTGATGTAGCGAAAGGACTGCTCATAATAGGGGCTGTATTCCCTGGCCTGCCGAAAGAGCAGGTCCTCCTCCTGCTTCCCACAGGACTGTGCCCTCAGGACGATATCCCACAATAAATTCAAACGTAACCACCCCCTAAACCAGTTTCCCAACACATATATATTCAGGGAACAGCTTCTGGACCTGGGTCACAAGGAAGCTCATGATGTCCTCGTTCAAAAAGTTCCCCTGCTCCATGACCATGAAGGAAAGCACTAGGTACTGGCGCAGACTGCCAATCCTGATTTCATCCACTATGAAACCGTCCATATTGTAATTGCAGGCCCGCAGCTCCTCCGGTTCCCTGTCCAGGATTTCAAAATCCCGGAATACCACATACCGGCTGTAGGGAAACGCCTCCATCATCCTTGCCATCTCTGCTTTCGTCTTGATGCTCCTCCGGTACATCTCTACCAGGCTGCCTGCAAAGCTTTCTTTGGGCTGGTTTGACAGGACCGGATAAGGGTAATTCTCCTTCCCATTCCGTTTGTTCACCTGATATAACTTCCATTTACATGGGATATCCATAGGGCATGAGATAACCAGGTCCCCCTTCACCCTCCGGATGTCCATAATCTCTATGTCCGTATTCATGACCAGGTACCCGCACCCATCCTTTAAGCGGTTAGAAAATATCCTGTGTTCATAGTTAATCTTGTCAATACAGGCATCCGGGTACGTGCTTGTCTTTTCCGTCTTCCGTTCCAAGTTCCACATGGGAATCATGTTGTAATGGATGTTTTCTGCATACTCCTCGAAGTTGATCGTGATTTCTCGTATCTCTTCTTTTTCCGGGATTCGTTCCAGGGAGCTGACGCATACATCAAACATTTTGGTAAGATATGCCTCGCATACAGTCATGTATGGCTGGTAATTCACACCAAAGATATGGTATAGTTCCTTAATCATATCCATATACCGCTCATTCCGGGATAGGCTGAACTCCCCATTGTATCTGCTTTTATCAGTCTGAACCACCCCATAAAACCGCCTCTTACCATGTACAAGCCTGTATAGGTCCGATGCACCTGTTTTCAGGAATACGGTGAACAGTTTATGCACCGCCCCGGCGCTCAGGGTTTCTGTAACATTCCTGGTGTTTATTACATGCTCCTTTGTATCCTCTGGAATCATGGGATGCATGAAGCCATCCGTAGCGTCATAATGCCTTAAATCCGTCAGTGTAAGATAAACCGCAAAATCATTCTGCTGCGTTTTGTGTTCACTTAGTATTGTCTTTTCCAGGGTCTGATAGGCATTCCGATTGTAATTATTTATTTCAAGGAGGATTTTACCCACAATCTCCTTGTAAAGCTTACGTTCTTCCAGGGATTCTATCTCTAGCATCCGTTTATTGATATAACCTTCCATGTCAAAATTCTTTCCGTTGTTCATTCCCCTGTCCCTTTCACTCATGCCTGTGTCTGCTCTACCGCTTCGTGCAGGTTGTATCTTCCTAAACCGTTTCTTCTTATCTTTTTCCATGATTGCTAATCCAGCGGCGGTTAAATTGATTTATCGCTCTTAGTAAATGCAAATCAATTTTTTTTCTTAACACACATAATAATTAATCTAAACTGAATGCCCATATTTTGTCTCTCCTGTTTCTGAAACACTCCACAACAGTAATACAGCCAATGGAATACTTTATTAGGTGAAGAAAAATTTCCTGAAGTAGTTTCCGTGTTAAATATTGCACGGTATCTCCAAGGCTATATGGATTTCTCCCCTCTGTATGGCAACGGATACCAGAATCCTGTATTTCAAAGTATTTCATGTAATCCATGTAGGCTGTCAGGGCAACGTCAGTCCACCAGAATCTATCACAATAGGCCGTCAGTAACCACAGAGGAAAAAATGCCTGCCTGGCTCAGAATTAAATATGCAAAGGAACGGTCTTCCGTCATGTTGAGCTGCCATTTTCAGATTAGATGCAGAGTTCAAATTCATTTTCTTCCCATGGCTTATCTAAATCCAAAGTCACTTCCATCTGATATGCGATATAATCTGGCAAACACCGGTCAATTTCAATCTTGAGCTTTAAGTATTATAGCTGCTCCGCCGCTTCATATGAAATCCGTTGCTCCTCCATCATTAGACAGATAAATTGTACATATTTAATAACGCCTGGCCCTACTACTAACTGGCCTCCCTGGATCTTGATATCACAGCCCCGGGGGATTCCCTGTCCGATTCCTGATACTCCAGCTCGACCGTAGGAGCTCCTTCTTCAAAATCCGGTTTCGCTCAATCATCGGATATAATGTCTGCATCTTCTTTCCCTTTCCTATATCCGCTTCTCCTCTATTTCATCCCATCGAAAAAGTTCTGCACCCATCCGTCATTTTCAAAATAGAACGCCTCCTCTTTCCCCAGATAAAGCTTCCCCTCCCTCCGGTACACAGGAACCACAGAAAACGCCCACTCAAGGGGCCTGGCCCATACAAAGAACTTTACCTCCTGCTCCACGATGTCATCTGTGTCAGCCTGCCGGATATGCTTTGCATGCCGTTTCTGGATTTCCTCATACTCCATTTCCTTAAAGTCCTGCAGGGAGCAGTAACAGGTATACTGGTACCGTTCTTTTCCATCCAGATCTTTTAAGTACAGCTTCAGCGTTAAATCCTCCATATTCCTGGATATCATCCCGCTTGGACAGTTCCGCTTCAGCCTGTGGATCAGAACCACTTCCTCGCCGCTGTGAGTAAAGGCGGTGACCCGATAGGGCAGCGCCGGCTCCTCCGTCCGGATGGTGATGTCGGCAAACCCATACTTCTTGTCCTTCAGGTAGCGGAGCGCACCGTCCACGCAGGTCATCTTCAGCTCGAAGTCCCTGCTTAAATCCCCGCTGCGCCGCTTGAACTGGATAGTCCTCCCCGGCACGAACTCCTTCAGCGCATCCCGGAAGATGTCTATCTTGCAGGACTGACCGGTCAGCTTGATGATAGAATACTCCTCCAGCACGTCCTCCTCATACATCCGCTCCATGAACCTGCGGATAATCCCGTAGATATCCGCCTTTAAAAGCAGCTCCAACTCATAGATGCTTAAGTACACAGAGGGAAATTCCTTGATGGTTTCAAGCCCGTTCCTGGTGCGGCCGGACATCTTCCATTTATCCACGGCAATCCATGTGGTGGCGCTCTCCCTTACCTCCTGGGAGGAAAGGACAACCCGTAAGGTCCCAACATGATTGTAGAACTCTTTCTTCACCACCTCCGCCAGATGGAACAGGAAGTAAAAGTTGTTTTTTACCTTGTAATAGTCGGAGCGGCTCTGGTTCTCGAACTTTCGGAACTGGGTGGGAAGGAACGCCTCTGCCTTTCCGTATTCCTCCTCCAGTACCCGGTATACTTCCTCCGTCCCATATTGGTCCACGAACCGGAATACGTCGATGTCGTACCCTGATAGAATCTGCCCTTCCGGTAACAGGCGGCCGGGGTAAAGACAGTTGACGGCTGCAATCTTTAAAAGCTGCATAATTCGGTAGGTGAGGTTATTCCCCCCAAAGTCCGTGTCCCCGTTCTCGTAAGAAGTATCAATTTCAATCCGGTAGGCCACCCGCTGATCCCAGATACGGAAACGGCAGGAGCACAGATCCGTTGTCCCACCCCCACAGTCGATGACCAGCGCCTTGTATTCTGCCCCGTCCATAACGGCACCCTTCTCAATCATGCCTGAAATGGTGTTATAAAGGACGGAGACCCCTTCGTCTATCATATCCTTCTTCTCTACTGCATACTCCGGCAGGATTTCGGAGAACAGCCTCTGGAACTGTGACTTCTGCTTCACTGGGCAGGAGACATGGACGCTTCCTATCTCGCATTTAAAGCGGTTCCTCACGGCCCGAATCACATGGTCAAAGTATGACCTGAGGATTTCCTTCCTGGATACGAACCCGCGCTTTCCCTGTCGGTCCGTAATCTCCTCCATCCTCTCATAATCCCCAATCCACCGCTTGATGTCATAGAATACACAGAACCCCTCGTCAATGTAGCTGGACTCCGCCAGCCGGATGGCATCATAGCCGAACAGGTATTCCGTTTTCTCGCCGTCCACCGCCTGTACCCCCACAGCGCTGGGCAGCAGGGTGGTCTCCTCCCAGTCAGAGGATGTGTCGTAGAACAGGGCATAGTTGGTGTCGTCTACCCTCAATCCACACTCCCCGTCCCGGAGGCCGACCCGTTCAAAATACAGGTTGTCCAGATAGACCCCCGCGGTTGTGCTTGATGTCCCAAAATCCATTGCCAGGGGCATGTCCAGGGGCAATGGCTTACGGACTTCAAAATCCAGCAGAGGCACCCGGTAAACCTCAAGATACTCCGGGATTTGGTCGTATCTGCCGCTGTAAACACGGTACAGCAGTTCCGATTCCCTTCGCCCCATGCAGTATAGGCTGTAGTTTTTGACACCGGACTCCTTACAAGGCAGGCCGTCCGCCTTGGTAAGATAGAGGACGGCTTTCCCCGTACCCATTGGAACCACGTTCAGCACTGCGCATAGGGTCATATCCCCGCCGACCACCAGGGCATTGGTCCCTGCTAGCCTCCTGTCATAGGGCAGGGTCAGCCCGTCGTAATAATCAATGGCAAGCCCATCATAGGCCGTTATCTTTGAGTTGCATTGGAGCCGCAGGTCCTGGCGCTCCTGCATCCTTGTTTCCTTTATGACCCGCTCCAATGCCAATAAGCCCTTCTCATCCGGCTCATCAATCAGGAAGTATTCGTCCGCCCCCCGGAACCTCAAAACGGTCCTCACCAGCTCCTCCTTATCCATTGGATCTGTAATCCCTTGGATGATTCTTTCTTTCCGGCATATCTCCTTTAACTGGAATGTGGTCATTAATTCCAGTTCTGCTTTCCGGTAGCGTTTATCCGGAGCTTTTTCTTCCCGTCTCTTCAATACATATCCATACTTGTCCATTTCCATCTACCACCCTGTCACTGGGCACCGCCCATTTTTAAAACAACACCATTTCACCCACCACCATGGTCTCATGGATATCCATAATACCAAAATGATGCTCCCAAAATAGAAACACCTGATAGTTGATTGGCAGGAACATATCCTCTAAAAACTCCAGCCTTTCCCTTTCTCCCTCCGTTTCCTTCACACCCACGTAAACCAAAACCTGCCGCACCGCTTCATTGCTGGCATATACCAGAGAATCTGGATACATACACCTCATGACCTCCCGGAAAAGATAAATGGAGCTTCCACACTGATATAATTTTAATACCAGCCTCAGCAGTCGCCGGATTTTTTCCTTTTCATACTGTGCTGCTACCCTGGCCGCCTGACTTCCACACACGCCCTCCAGCAAGTCCTTCAAAAGAAACCGCAGCGCATATTCCTGTTTGGAGAGTCCCTGTCGCAGGTCCAGTTGGACAACATACTGCATGACAGCATCAAACAAAACTCCCCTTGCCGTTTCATATTCCTTCAGGTTCCTGTCAAACAGGGCTGAAAACTCTTTGGAAAACCGATAAAGCGGATTCATTTCCACGTCCCTTTTCCCCAATTCCCGGCTATTAATATGTTCCATTGTTATCTCTGTATAAGGGCTTCCATTATTTACTGGGACATATCGTATTTCCTCCCTTGGTATTCCGGCCTGATCCGCAGCTAAGGCAGCTTCCCACGCGTAATTCATGCAATCACCCCCACGCAACGGTATTCACTGATTTCCAGCTGCATCTGTGAGATGACAAACCGCACCATGCTCCCATTTAAGTAATGGCCTGGCTGCCTTTCTTTAAATTTCAACAGCAGGACCCTTCGGCTTTCCATCGGAAACAATTCATCTCTTACAAACCAGTTCATTCCTTCTGTATTTGGGAAATCCCTTGCACTCTCACATATTTCATACCCTACCACCTCAATATAATCCCGGATATCAAGCTCCATAATTCGGCGGAATAAATCAGTCTTTGTCATAAGTTTAACCCGGCTGTTTTCCGCATAGCGCCGGATAAAGGAATCCCGTTTCCGGTTTGTCAGAAGCGGCGCATTGTAATCCAGGGAACGGACCGTTTCCTTTTGGACAAGATGAAGGGCTTTCCAGTTCTCAAAGGTTTCCTTTAAGGATTTAATGACAATCTTATTTTTCTCGTGACGGATTTCTAATATATCCTCGTTGCTCTGAATTAAGTAACCATCCTTTTCGTCTTTGTCCTCTAAGGAAAATTCGTGCTCATAGTAGATTCCATTGATGCAGGGAAGCATGAATTCAGCGCTGTCAAACGTTACCCACTCCAAATTCCAAAGAGGAATCCGTCCGTAGCGGATTTCCTCTTTATACTCTTCAAATTCAATCGTTACTTCCTCCAGGGAGTCTGGCGCTGGTTCCGTTCCTTCTATATAAATAAAGACATCATAGAACTTATCCAGATATCCGGTATTTATGGTATCCCATGGGATATGATTATCCTGGAATACCAGATAGAGTCCTTCTATCACTTCCCGGTATCGCATTGCTGGCAGAATCTCAAATGCAGCCGCCCTGTTTTCTTCAGCCTTAACCAGCGTACCTGTAAATTTCGTACTGTCTTGAAAGTCTCTTTGCCTGTCATCTGATGCTTCCAAAAAAATGCTTCCCAGCCAGCGCCGGCTTCCATCTGACCATGTTTCCTTCAGAACCGTTTCGTCTAAATCCTCCTCAGATACCGGAAAAAGCGTTCCATTGGTGGGATCATAATGACTCCGCTTTACTATTGTTAAGACCGCCTCATACTGGTTATCCTCAATCTCCAGCTCCTCATACACCCTGCGCTCCAACTGTTGGTACTTTGCCTCTGTGCATCGGATTACCTTCCCCAGTCCCTCCAGTAATAATTTTTTAGCAAACTTCCTTTCATCCAGGTCATCAATTTCCCGTAAACGTTCCTCCATGTATCTCTCAAAATCAAACGGGTATTCCAGGATGGCAGACAGATGATTGTCTTTCCAGTTCTCCATTCCTAAATCCTCCTTAAGGACCTATGCCGCCAGAGACTGTGTGACCGGTATTCCAGGCCCTATTTCCTCTCCGGGATTTGTCGGACTCCCTGCGTTATTCTCAGTTTCCTTTGGCTGCCTTTCTTTTTCCGCTTCCTCCGCCTCCAGGCTTTCCGTTTCTGCTTTTTCCTGTTCCATGGCAGTTTCCAGGACTTCAATCAGGCCGTCCACTTCCACCACCTTGTCATCCAACTTCAGTTCTTTATACAGGTTCTTTGCAAACAGGTACTGCTTTTTGGCTTCCAGCTTATTCCCGGCCGCCTCCTCTCCCTTGCCTGCCAGCACAAACTCTTCGGCCTGTTCTTCCTTTTGTTTATTCTCCTCCGACTTTTGGTTACTGGATTCAATTTTTGTCTGCAGCAGATCCGCATGGGCAGCATCTCCTAATGCCTGGTACTTTTCCAACGCCATGGCATAATAAGCTTTGGCCCCCTCATAATCCCCTTCCGCAAACGCCTTATCTCCATCAGAGGCAAGCTGGGTGGCTCCTGTTTCGTTAGACGCCTTTTCTTTCGCCTCCTGGGTATCGGCTTCCTCCGCCTTCTCCCGGCTGGCATACATGGCTTCCATAGCTTCCATGGCCTCTTTCCTGCCATCCTCAAAATAAGTTTTCGTTGCCAGGCTTTTCGCCTGCAGGTATTTCTCTTCGGCCCTCTCAAAATCCCCCTGGGCCGCCAGGGTGTCACCTAGCTGGATATAGTCAAATACAGACAAATAGTCGGTGATATGGGAGAGCTGCTTATCTATGTACTCATCAGCCACCCGGTCCGCATACCGGGAACGCTCCTTTGCCGTCACATAGGCAGCCTGGGCATCCCCGTATTTTCCGCCGCTGTATGCGTCATCGGCTGCATTCACTGCTTCAATCAGCTTCTGGTAATAGGAAATCTCCTGAATCTCTTTCTTTATTTTCAACTTTTCCGCCAGCTTTAATGCCTCGCTGCATTCTTCCTTTGCCCGTAAAAAGTTATCATCCTGGATATATTCAATCATATTGGAATAGCGCCTCTCCATATCCTCCACCCTCTTCTGCCGCTGCCGGTACAGCAGCCACACGACCAGGCTTACAGCCAGCACCACCACCAGAACCACGATTGTCATGGTAAGGATTTTTTTAATACGCCGTTTCCGGTTAGGATCAAGAAATACCTTGTCCACAAAGATGGCCGCACAGGTGTAGTTCTCCAGATCTCCCGGCTGTTTGGATAAAAGGAGATCCTCTATGTTATCCAGGCTTTCCTGCGGCTCATCCTTTGCCTCAGAAAATACGTCATCCAACTCTCCATTGTCGAGATTTTCCCAGATCCCCCTGCTATAAAGGGTGAAAATATCACCGTTAACCAATTTAATCTTTTTCGATACAAAAGGCCGGAACCCCAGGCCCTGCCCCAGCCAGGTGTGCAGGTTATTACGCTGTTCATGCCTGGATAAGGCATCCTCCGGTAATTCCTTTTCTTTTATGAGCTGCGTTCCCAGGGACATATCTGTTGTCTGCTCTTTTACTGCCCCGTCCCGGTAAAAGCGGAGCCTGGTATTTCCTGCATATCCATAACGGGCCTTTGCATAATCCGTGACCACGACTGTGACGGAAGCTTTCAGCTTTTCCCTGCTGTCCGCTCCCTGGAGGGCTTTATTTGCCGCTTCCAGATAAGAAAGGACTGCACGCTTTTTTATGGATGGGTGCTCTTCAAAGGCCAGGATAATGGTCTGGGTAGCCAGCCTGGCACTTTCCGCATCCGGCAGGTCGTTAAGCCCGTCGGCAATGACATAACACGCATATTTTTCCAGTTCCACAAAGGCAAAATAATCATTATTTTCCAGTCCGGAACCTGCTTCTGAAATAAAAGCGGTTTTAAATGTGCTGTTCTGTTTTCTCATCCTGTGATTTCCTCCTGCGTCCTGTTCCTGCCTCCGGTGATTATAAACATTATAAGTTTACCTGTATCAATACAACCGCTGCATTATCCTTTTCTTCTTCCTCACTCTGGTTTACCAGTTCCACCAGCCGGTACGCTTTCTCCTGGCAGCTCCCATCCCCTTCCAGGCATTCCTCCAGGTCCTTCCAGCGGGCTGTCTCATAAAGCCCGTCGGACATGAGCAGCACGTATTCCCCTCCATGGAGCGCTATGGGGG
>Ga0137302_10377_pt1 | contig 24346 bp, 21 predicted proteins | sample Ramsor2O_GlcNAcB_FD_97184 | JGI IMG/M metagenome (GOLD analysis project Ga0137302, IMG submission 97184) | Mouse cecal microbial communities from Vienna, Austria - N-Acetylglucosamine amended with D2O_GlcNAcB | ecosystem: Host-associated > Mammals > Digestive system > Large intestine > Cecum... | reverse complement strand
CGTTAAAAGAAGATTATAAACCTGCGGGTCTCAGCAAATCCGAAGTTCTGCTCTATTTAAAGCGGATACCCAGAAGCTCTAAAGGAATGGAAGATTTCGTTCCGTTTATTATGGTTTCGGTAAAATTTACGGAGATCTCCAGTATTTTCCGGCAGCTGGATTCCCAGGACCGGGGAATTGTCGTGACAGATTATGAGGGAAATGTTATTTACAGCCAGCATATTACAGATGACAGTGCGAAGCAGATTGCAGGAAGGATTGAAAAACCGGAAGCCAAGGCAAAGGATCAGGATTATACTACTATTTCGGATAAAGAATCCTTTATCACCAGTATGTACATACCGAGATACAAGTGGGTGGTAACAACAGTAGATTCTAATAGTGTTTTGTTTGAAAGCGTCCACCATCTTGTACAGACTATTAATCTGATCTTTATATCCTGTGCTGTCTTTGGAATACTGGTTTCGGTATATTTGTCCAAACGTCTGATGATGCCGGTTAAGGTTTTGAATGACTTTATGGATACGATGGAAGAGGAACCGGAAGCCTTTATTAAAGTTACTTCGAATGATGAGATTGGTCATATTGCAAGGCGGTTTAACAATATGAAAAAACGGATTCAGGAAATGGGAGCCAGGATATATCTGTCGGAAGTGCGGGAAAAGCAGGCACAGATCAGTGCTTTGCAGGCGCAGATTAATCCTCACTTTTTATACAATACCCTGGATAATATTTACTGCATCGCTCAGATCGAAGAGATTGATACCATCGCAAATCTTACCCAGAATCTTTCCAACATGATGCGCTATAGCATTAATTGCAAGGAGTCCAGAACTACTTTAGAAGCAGAACTGAATCATGTGAGATCCTATCTGGCGATCATTAATGAGCGTTATGACCATTGCGTAAAGCTGGAAGTACATGCTGCCAAAGAAGATGAGATGCTGGAAACGGTAAAACTCTTGATACAGCCAGTGGTGGAAAATGCATGGGTACATGGAATTTTACCAAAGCCCGGGCATAAGGGTGTAATCGATATCAGCGTGGTCAGAAGAGGGGGTTATGTGGATATTATTGTCTCGGATGATGGAAGGGGAATTGCGAAAGATCAGTTGGAAGAGTTGAATAAATCTCTGAATTCTTTTTCCAGAGAAATTCGAACTCCGGAGAATAAAGGGTTTGGGATTGCTTTAATCAATGTGAATGATAGAATCAAGCTTCTCTATGGCAAGGATTGCGGCATACGGATTGAAAGTGAAGAAGGTATTGCCAGCCGTGTGATTATTACCCAGAAAGACAACATATTAAAGTGAATGAATATAGGAAGTCGAATTGAAAAGCGGAAATGAGAAGATAGTATGAAAAGTTGCTATTGTTAGCGAAAATGAGAAGATAGTATGAAAAGCTGCTATTGTTAGCGAAAATGAGAAGATAGTATGAAAAGCTGCTATTGTTAGCTGAAATGAGAAGGTGGTATGGGAAGCTACTAGAGAATCTGAAATGAGAAGATGGTATTAAGAAGCTACTGTGGTAAGCTGAAAAGTTTCAATGATTAGCTGACACGAAAAATAGATATGAACAAAAAGGTGTGTAAATTTTTAATACACACCTTTTTTTTGTGCTTTCATATAAAAATATTACACCAAATACAGAAAAATATTACAAAGATATATAAAAATAAGGCTGATATAATTAATTTAACGTACAAGATGTACAAAAGGAGGAAAGAAAAGTGCAGAAAAAAAGAAACTGGATTAAAATAATCAAACCTTACTTGTTTTTGATTCCAATCTACATTTTTCTGGTTACATTTAAATACATTCCCTTTGGAATGGCGATTGAAAAGTCGTTTTTTAATTGGAACGGCGGTAACCTGAATGTTTTTGTGGGGCTGGATAACTACATTGCTGCGTTTAAAGACAGTGTGTTTTTGGGATCATTGGTCACGGTATTGAAAGTAATGATCGCATATATTTTGATCGTTGTGTCGATTCCGCTTCTGGCTGCAGAGTTGCTGTTTGCTGTTAAATCTGTTAAAAAGCAGTATGTTATACGGACGGCATTTACCTTTCCTATGGTAATCCCGGGGGTAGTAATCATCCTGTTATGGAAATGGATTCTGGCTGGAGATAACGGAGTTTTAAACATTCTGCTTCATAACATCGGGCTATCGAATCTGGCAAGCCCCTGGCTTGGAGACACGAAGACGGCACTTGGTTCTATTATTGCAATCGGATTTCCCTGGCTTGGGATGTCCATGCTGGGAGGAATGCAGTTCCTGATTTATTTCGGAGCATTGCAGTCGATCTCCAGGGATGTATTTGAAGCTTCCAGAATTGATGGAGCAAATATTTTACAGCGGTTTATTAAAGTGGATCTGCCGTTAGTATCCGGGCAGCTGAAGCTTATGATTACATTGGCAATCATCAATTCCCTGCAGATTTTTGAGTCGATTTATATTCTGACAAAGGGAGGACCTGTGACTTCTACGATGGTTCCGGCAGTTTATTTATATGAACAGGGCTTTACATATAAAAAGATGGGGTATTCATCTGCCATTGGTATCATCTTATTTATTATCATCATGATTCTGACTGTTTTAAATAACAAATTCCTAAAGAGCGAAGACTTATCAGAATAGAAGGAGAGACGTATGAAGATATTTGCGAAAATTTCAGGCAGAGTAATACTTGGGTTATTGCTGCTCCTGACTTTATCACCGTTTTATCTGTTAGTAATCAATGCATTTAAACCTCAGAAAGAAATAATTATGAATCCATTTATGCTCGCAGCACAGTGGAGGTTCGTAAATTTTGAAAAAGCCTTTTCCCAGGTGGCAAGGCCAATGATGAACTCCTTTGTGGTTACCTTTGCAGTCATAATTCTGACCATTATACTTTCCGTATTGGCAGCCTATGCGTTTGTCCGATTCACATTTAAAGGTTCCAGGGTACTGTATTATGGTATTATAGCTATGCTGATGATTCCGGGTTTTGTAATGCTGATCCCTCAGTTTATCCAGATATCGGAACTGAAATTGTATAATACATACTGGGGGCTGATCTTACCGCCTACCGCCTATAGTGTTGCCATGGGGACATTTCTCACCAGAGGCTCCATGGAAGGATTGCCCAAAAGTTTATTTGAAGCGGCCGAGATAGAAGGAGCAGGAGATATGGCAATTTTAATGAAGGTGGCAGCACCACTTTCAAAGCCTATCATAGCAACGATGACGATTATGACGGGATTATCTGCCTGGAATAACTATCTTTGGCCCCTGGTAGCGGCGACAGGAGAGAAGACCCAGCAGATTGCAGTTGCTTTGACAAAAATGGTAACTTCTGTAAATGACGGCAACGGGGTGTTATTTTCAGGGTATATCATTGCTTCCATGCCGCTGATCATCCTGTTCTGCTTTGCCAGTAAATCTTTTGTAGCAGGCTTGACGCAGGGATCTGTGAAAGGCTGATAAGTATATAAATACATTCATATATGTGTTAAAAAGAAACAGTTGTTGAGATTATAAACAATAGACGATGATCTGAACATAATGAAAGCAGAGAATAGGGTCGGTCCAATTGGACCAGACTTTATATAAAAGGAGGAAATGAAAATGAAGAAAAAAATAATTGCAGTTCTCTTAAGCGGGGCAATGGCGGCTGGAATGCTGGCTGGATGTGGAGCAGGTGGCGGTGACAAAGCAACCGATAAAGCAACTGGCGGGGCAAAAGATACCCAGGCAGGAAGTGAGGCAAACCAGGCGGAAGAATCCAAAAAAGAGGATACGGGAGACGGAGAAAAGAAAGCAGACAGCGGGGAAAATGTGACGTTAAAGTTTGTGCAGGATCTGGGAACGGACGAAAAGGCAAACCAGCTTACCCAGGATATAATCAAAGCTTTCACAGATGAGACCGGCATACAGGTAGAGTTCGAGTCCATACCTACGGGAGACTACCGAACCTGGCTGACAACGCAATTCTCCGCAGGAGAAGGACCGGATGTGTATACGGATATTCTGTATAATATCACTTCGGATTATGACAGCGGCTGGCTGTATAATTTTAAGGATCTCTACGACACCGAAAGTGCATACGATCCCGGAAAGCCGTGGAGAGAGACCCTTCCTGATTCCATATTAGAAAGAATGGAACTTCCGGATAATGTGGTGCCGGGATATCCCTCATCCACCAGTGTTGTCCGCATCTTCTGTAACATGGACCTTTTTGAAAAAGCCGGAGTGAAGAAACCGGAGACATGGGCGGAATTTATGGACGCCTGTAAAAAACTCAAAGATTCCGGAACGATTCCCTTTGGGTTCCCAAATGCCACAATCGGAGACCTCTCCTGGCTTTGGTTTAACAACTCTGTATCCAGTCAGCTGGATGAGGGGCTGGTAAAGGAGCTGGACGAGTCCGGCAATGGCTATATTGAGTTAGGAGAAATCGCAAAAGGATTTGATGAGGGAAAAATTGACTTTACAAGTCCCCAGCTGGTAAAAGGATTCGATATGATGAAGGAGTTTTCTCAGTACTGGACCAGCGACTATAATGGTTTGGACCAGAAATCAGCACTGGATATGTTCATGAGGGGTGAAGTTGCAATGGTGCAGGCACTTTCCACAAATCTCAGCCAGATTCAGGATGCGGTGGGAGATGATTTTAAATACGAAGTTATGCCGGTTCCGGTTATTACAAAAGATACATCCGAATATGCAATGGGCAAATCCGTAATTCTGGGCGGACAGCCGGATATCATTTATGCAGTAAATAAAAACCTGGAAGGGGATAGTGCCCGGTTAGAAGCAGCGATTAAATTCGTTCAGTATATGTCATCACCGGACATCCAGAAAAAATTTGCTGACGGCATCTGCAGAATCCCCCTGGCAAATACCACCAAACTTCCGGACAGCTTAAGTGGATTTATTATTACGGAAGAACCTTTACGCATGGCTTACTATACAGGAATTAACGAAAAACTGCGCACTTATTTCCACCGGGCAGGACAGCAGTATCTGGAAGGCGGACTGTCAACCGAAGAATTTGGGAAAATGGTCAATGATTCTTATAAGGAAGTACTGGAGGAAGTGAAAGCAGAAAATGGCTGGTCCGCAGAAAATAATTATGGAATTGCTAAGGAGTAGGTGCATTTTAAACGGAAAAGGAGAGAACTAAATGAAAAATCCAAAGAAACGTCCAAACCTGATTTACATTCTGGCTGATGATATGGGCTATGGAGATATCTCTGCTTACAACGAAAATTGTCCGTTTCAGACTCCCAATTTAGACAGACTGTGTGAAAATGGCATCCGTTTTACGGATGCCCATGCATCCTCGGCAGTCTGCACTCCCTCCAGATACAGTATTTTAACGGGGCGCTATAACTGGCGTTCCCGGCTGAAATCCTATGTAGTGGGTGGATATTCCGCACCGCTTCTGGAACCGGGACGTATGACGGTGGCAAATCTTTTAAAAGAGCAGGGGTACCAAACGGCAATGATCGGAAAATGGCATCTGGGAATGGAGTTTGCCAAATTTGATCATTTTAGAGAAGCCGAAGAATTTGAGGCAAGTGACGGAGTAGACTACGCCGGAACGATAAAGGGATCTCCGGTAGATCATGGTTTTGATTATTATTTTGGGATCAGCGGGTCTCTGGATATGCCTCCTTATGTCTACATTGAGAATGATCATTTTACGGCTAAACCGGATCATGAGACACAGAATACAGGCAAGCAATTTTGGAGAAAAGGCCCCGCAGCACCGGGATTTGTACATGAACATGTTCTGGACGAACTTACAGACCGGGTATTGGGGAAGATTGAGGAGTACAAAGAAAATCCGTTTTTTATATATTTTCCCATGCCTGCCCCCCACACACCGATTCTGCCGGCAGAAAGATTCCAGGGAAAATCCGGAACGAATGCCTATGGAGATTTTGTATTGCACTGTGATGACGTAACCGGAAGAATTACGAAAAAGCTGGAAGAACTGGGGCTTTTAGAAGATACAATTATCCTGTATACCTCGGATAACGGATGCTCCCCAATGGCGGATTACGAAGAGCTAAAAGCAGCGGGACACAATCCCAGCTATGTATTCCGGGGAACAAAGGCAGATATCTATGAAGGCGGACACAGAGTACCGCTGATGATGCACTGGCCTGAGATGGCAGAGAAAGGCGGCGTATGTGACAGGGTTGTATGCCTTAGTGACCTGATGGCGACGCTGGCTGAGTATTTTGACTATCCATTGCCGGAAAATGCAGGGGAAGACAGTGTCAGCAATCTGACGCTTTGGAAGGACCCCAAAGGACCGGAGGTCCGCAGAGATGTGGTACATCAGAGTATTGATGGCTCCCTTTCCATTCGAAAAGGGATGATGAAGCTGGAAATGTGTCCGGGCTCGGGCGGCTGGTCAGATCCCAAACCGGGAGAAGAGGATCAAAGCCTTCCCAGGTTCCAACTGTATGATTTATCAAAGGATATCGGGGAACAGATCAATGTAATAGAGCGGTATCCGCAACTGGCAAAGGAACTGCGGGATCAGTTAAAATCATACATATTAAATGGAAGAAGTACGCCGGGACCACGACAGAAAAATGACGGACAGGAGGTATGGGAGACCATACTATGGATGACGGAGCCGGATGATATACAGCTTCAGATGTATCAATAAAAAATGTCACAGCAGGGATTTGTAATTGCGGAAAATTACATGTCCCTGCTATTTTCGTTTACCTGGAATATTCCTCTGCAACGCGCATTGCAATTTTTTCCCATTCCCAGAGTCTCTTCGGATCATATCTCACTGTGGACACATCTTTGAAAATAAGTTCCACATGGCAGCTTCGATCTGTAAGATCCATAAATTCCCTCAGGTCTTTTTCTGCCTGGATGGGATCAAAGGCATTTCCTGCTGCAATAACCGGATTCGGCTTTCTGCTGATTACGTAATCAGAACCAATTGCGTCAATTATTTTCTTACTGTTATTCCAGGGAGATGCGGAGACCTTTCTGAGGTTGGGGATGCGGTGCAGTACATCCATTTTAATATCCAGGGGTTCACAACATCCATAGTAAGTTAAGCCAAAGCGTTCCAGCCATTTCAAATCGTGTTCCACGGCAAATTCCCAGTGCATCTCAGGAGAGACAGTAGAGAAAATCTGTGCGTTGGAACACCCCCACATATTTTTCGCCATAACATGAGAAGAATCAAAATCAGTTCCCGGAAGCTCTGTCGTATAGCCATATCCACCGGAGCCTATTCTGGTATTGTTATTATCCAGTGTCAGCAGGTTCATGGCTTCCAGCTGGTCCATTTCCCTCATCCATGCCTGTACCATACGTTCGTAAATGTCATGCACCATATCCGGGCGCAGAATCAGGTCCATAATTGCTTCCTGAATGCCCCACCAACGTACCAGATAATCCCAGGGAGTATACCAGATGTGCTTTCTCCCCACTTTTTTTACGGGAATAATTCCGGCAAATATTTCATTCATGGCGGCAAATGTTTCTTCGGTTACCTTTACATCATGGGTTACAACCGGCATTTTAATTTTATCTATATCTTCCGGTTCGGAAATCTGGATTTTAAAATGCCTGGAGACAATATCGTTATCCTGATCGGTTGATACACAGGTCACATCTTCTTCAATGCCAAAACCGGTGGATGTAATAGCGAGAGGAGATTCCATATAAGGATTCACAACCATATCGCCGGGGAAATGATTCCACTGATAGATTGTTTTTCTCATTTCATCTTCTAATTTTCTTGCCCAGGGCTGCCGGCATCTCAACGTTAATTCTTCATTTACATTCAATTCGTGCCAGGGAACTTCATTGATCCAGACCATTGGTTTTACGGATTTTCTGTCATTTAATAAAGTCCAGTTCTTTGCATTCACTGCATTTCTGTCATCGGCGGATATTTCTGCGATTCGATACCCCAGGGTGCGCAGAATATCTTTATCCGAGTCGGTAAAACGGATCCTGTTAATTTTTGTATTCTTATCTTCTTCCAACATATACATACCTCCCGGTGTTGTTCTTTTCTAAAGGGTACCATGAACAGAAAAAAGCCACAACACTGCGGTGTGACTTTAAGGTTGCACCATGTGACTTTTTCGGTAGATGCTGGGTGGAATGTCCATATAATTGCGAAAGGCTCTGGAAAATGATTTTTCATCTGCATAGTCTGCGATCCGGCAGGCTTCCGACACAGTAGCCCCCTTTGCCAGAGCAATGGCTGCCTGATTTAAACGGGCGGCATAGAGATACTGGTTGGGAGACATCTGAAAAGCAGCTTTGAATTTGCGGGAGAAATAGGAACGCTCCATTCCCGCGTATGCTGCCAGATCACATACGGTAATGTGGTCGGATATATGAGAATCGATGTAATCCAGTACGCTTTTCATAACAGGATGATCTGTTTTCTGCAGGGGGAGTTCTTCACCAAGCAGTGTCAGGAATATATCAAAAAGCTGTTCCGTTTCCGAATAATATCTGGCATTTCCCATAAAAGAACGCAGACTTTGCAAAACAAAATACATGGGTGTATTTTCTATTATTTCTACAATTCCCAGATCAATATAGAAATCCATCTTGATCTGAATGTGGAACCAGAGAACCTGAAGAGGGTCTTCCTGGACATGCCATAGGGAATAGGGCTTCATTAAAGGCAGAATATAGAAAGAACCCGGTTCCAGCCGAATTTTCTGGTCCCCCTTTTTGAGATATGCTTCTCCGCCGTAAATATAGTACATGCGGTAAAACAAGGCATTTTCGTCTGTCATGCCCCAGTCTTTGGAACAGACCGTATAATCACTTTGAAGCAGGGTGAATTCATGATTCATAAAAGCAGCCTCCTTGTATTATTCCGGCGAGCAACGAGCCAAACGGACATGCTGGCGCGTCCACTTGGCGACTGCCGCGAGGGTCAAATACCCCGCTGGGAGCATCGGGGTATTTGACTGGCTGATTATAGTTTAGCATTTCACGATGGTAAAGTCACTTTCTTTTTTATTGTCTGTTGATTTGAAGCATGAATTTACAATAAAAACATTGGGATTTATCAAACGGTAAGGCGGAGCTTTATACTTTTCAACATAAGAAGATAAGGAAGAAAGTGAAAAAGAAAGGTATAAAAACACACAAAGGATGACGGCAAAAATATCAATAAAGTAAAAATATTAACGGCAATGTAAATATATTTCATAGACGTGATTATACATAATTGCTAAAATATCATTATCAGTTAGCGCTAATGTGAAAAAAATATACGAAGAACCGAAATAGGAGGATTTAGGATGAAAAAGAGAATCATAAGTATTTTATTGGCGGTTACGATGTTATCTGCGACACTTGCAGGATGTGGTGGAGATGCGGGGGATACAGGAGATGCCGGGGAGAAGACCAGCAGTAATTCTAAGGAGTCTCAGGAGACAACAGCTGCAGGGACGGACTCTGCAAAAGGTACGGAGGAAGAACAGCCTGCAGGAGACGGTGAGCCAGTTAAAATCAAATTTTTGAACCGCTGGGCGGAAGATACGGTTCTGGGAGCAGCGATTTATAAAGCCTGTCAGGATTTTATGGAAGCCAATCCCGATGTTGAGATTGAATACGACGCCGTAGCAGGAGCGGACGATACGCAGTTCTATGAAAAGATGAAAACAGCGGCAGCTACAGGAGATATGTACGAATTGTTCCAGAATTATGGCGGAAGTACCATCTATTCTTACGTGGAAAGTGATGTTCTCTATGATCTGACTCCTGAGTTTGAAAACGACAAGGAGTGGAAAGATAACTTTTTAGATCTGTTCAGTATGTGGGAATATCAGACAAAAGAAGGCGTATACGGGGTTCCGTTTACAGACTTTGCTACGGTCCTCTATTGCAATAAAGATATGTTTGAAACCAGAGGTCTGAAATATCCGGAGACAATATCAGAATTTGAAGCAGTTTGTGATAAATTCCTGGAAGAAGGGATCACTCCGGTTCCAATGTCTGGAGAAGGCTGGCGTTTTGCACATCTCCTTTCCGGTCTGGTTATGAGAAAATATGGCGAGGAATATATATATGACCTGGCAAATGGAAAAGAAAAGTACACCGGGGACAAGATGCTGGAGTTGGTAAATCTAATGAAATCCTGGCAGGACAAAGGATATTTCGGGGAAAATATTGCATCCCTGGATTCTGCTACAGAGCAGGCTCTGTTCTCTACAGAGAAATCCCCGATGATTGCAATCGGAACCTGGCAGCCCACTAATATTCTGGAAAATAATCCGGAATTTTTGGAGAGAAAAGGTGTAGATGTAATCTGGTTCCCTGCATTTGACGATAAAATGGATTTAAAAGGAGGATCCATGGGAGGTCCGAATGAAGGTTTGTCCATAGCTAAGAAAGATGACGCAACTACCGCAGCAACGGTTAAGCTGGTAAAATACCTTACTTCACCGGAAGTGGTAACAGAGATTTGGAAAGCCGATCCCACACAGATCTTTGCCGTTAAGAGCGCAACACCGCCGGAAGAGATGAATTATTTAACAAAAGACTGTATTAATCTGATTAATAATACAGCGACAGGTTTAATGCAGGAAATTGACATGTACAGCACCATTGCTTCTTTACAGGACAGACTGAGAAATTCCCTGGCAGGTATGGTGGCAGGGAACTCTCCGGAAGCTGCAATGAAAGAGGTTCAGGACGAAATTGACAGTCATAATTAAAATCATGCGCGGACAGGAGATAAGCCTGTCCGTGCATATAAAGGGGGACTTTCCATGAAATGGATAAAAAAATATTATGTGCCGTTTCTCATGATTCTTCCGGCATTTCTATTGATTGCATTTATGTTTTTTACACCGATTATCCAGACCGTCTATCTGTCTTTTGTGGAATGGAACGGCATTTGGCAGACACCAAAGGAGTTTGTAGGATTCAGTAATTATAAACGCATGTTCAGCGATCGTGTATTCTGGATCTGTATTCGAAACATGTTCATTTATCTGGTACAGGGTGTCCTGATTCAGGGACCCATTGCCTTTTTACTGGCTATGTTTATATCTAAAAAAATCCGGGGGCTGCGCGCATTTAAATTTGCTTTTTTCCTTCCGGTTATTATTCCGATGACAGCAGTAGCAATTATGTGGAAATTTATTTTAAATCCCAACTGGGGTTTAATTAATGATATGATCCGTATTTTAAATCCCGATTTTAACATGGATTTTCTGGGCAATCCCAATATTGCAATGTATTCAGTCGTACTGGTCAGCGCATGGGTATATATCGGTTTAAATATGGTTATTTTCTCCGCGGGCATGACAGCGATACCGGAAGAGTTATATGAATCGGGAGAACTTGACGGGGCTACCGGAATGAAAAAGATTTTCTATATTACCCTGCCGATGATGAAAGAAAGTTTAAAGGTGTATGTGATTCTTATGATTACCGGTACCCTGAAGACTTTCGATCTGGTATTTGTCATGACAAAAGGAGGACCAAATGAAGCCACACAGGTGCCGGCAGTTAATATGTATCTGCAGACATTCTCCTATGGGAAATTTGGCTATGGTGCAACGATTGCCACATTTATTCTGGTTGTGGGCCTGATTGGAAGTCTGATTGCAAACAAGTATTTGGTCGCAAAAGAGTAGAGGAGGGGAGACAATGATAGTAAAAATGAAAAAGAAAATTCTCTATATACTGGCGATATTGTGGGCTTGTATGAATATTATTCCATTGATTGTTGTTATATTGGGATCTTTTAAAAATACCAACGAAATCTATATGGGACCCTTTCAGCTTCCGGAGATATGGAGTTTTAAAAATTACGATAAAGCAATCCTTCGTTCCGGGGTCTTAAAAGGTATTTTCAATTCCTTTACCTATGCGATTATATCAGTTATTCTGATCATGGTAATTGCACTTATGGCGGGGTTTGTGCTGTCAAGATTTAAAGGTAAACTGATTGAGGGATTAAATATTTATTTCATACTGGGAATTCTGGTTCCTGTTCAGGCAACTTTTATACCACTGGTAGGAACAATCGGGAAACTGGGGATGCAGAATAATCCAATTACCATGATTACAATATATGTGACGTTTAATCTTCCAATGTCCATCCTGCTCATTACCGGCTATATGCGGGGGATATCCAAAGAGATTGATGAGGCGGCAACCATAGACGGAAGCGGGACCTTTGGCATCTTCCGCAAGATGATTGTGCCCTTGTCCCTTCCGGCGATATCCACAGCGGGCATACTGGCATTTGTAAATATTTACAATGACCTCATCTTTGCAACGCTGTTTATTTCAAAACCCAAATTTCAAACCATAACACAGGTAGTCAATAGCTTTTCTGCGCAGTATAATACAGATGTAGGAGCAACTTTGGCAGCAATGGTGGTAGCAATTATTCCAATGATTGTCATTTTTATGTGTTTTCAGGAAAAGGTGATCGCAGGATTATCAGCCGGAAGCGTAAAAGGGTAATGATTTAGTGTAACTACATAAGGTGCATGCACGAAGGGACGTAAGAAGGGGCAGAAAGCAAAGATGAGATTACTGAGAAAGTTATTTAATGGAATATCGTTACAAAAGAAAATTTTCATATTGCTGGTGCCTTGCATGACAGGTATGCTTCTGGTAATGCTGCTGCTTGCAGGGGTATATTCCAACAATATGCTGGTAGAAAAAATGATTGATAATTCCTATCAGAACCTGAATGTAATCTCAGAAAAATTAGATCTGCTGACACAGAATATAGAAAGCTATTCGGTACTGGTATTGACTAATAAAGATGTGCAAAAATGGCTTGAGGGTCAGAAAAAAGCCAATTATTCTGTGAAACAGGACGTCTTTGCATATCTGCTCAATATCATCAAGTCTAATTGCATCAGTAATCTGATCATTCATACCTATCATGATACGGGGGAAGCTTTTTCTGTCAATAAGTTTACCGATGGAGACAGGAAAAAAGAGGATACTGATTTTGTAAGGCAGTTTTATAACATGGAGGAAAGTTATTTATGGAAACTGAATGCGGATTACCATTTTACATCCATGCCCCTTTCAGCAGGAAAATGTGTAATGTCATATTATCGCAAAATATATAATGAAAATACAGTTGAAGTAGTAGGCTGTGTGGAACTGATGGTGGATGAATCGGTAATTACAGAATTGTATGAGAATATTCGCCTGGCGGATACAGGACATTATGTGATTCTGGATCTGACCGGAAAAGTAGTTTCTTATAAAGAAAAGGGGGAGCTTGGAAAAGACTATTCCCATAAGGAATATTATAGTGCCATCAGCCAGTCAGAAGGTAACCATAAAATTACCATGAAGAATCAGGAATACCTGATCACGAATAAAATGTATAAAAAACTCGGCTGGAATATAGTAGGCATTGTTCCGGTTGATGAAGTAGTGAAGGACAGCCAGAGGCTTCAATTATTCTTACTTTTTCTGGGAGGTTTTTTTATAGTTCTGACAGTATTTCTGGGAACATTTCTTGCTAAATATGTATCGGATCCCATCATACGGCTGAAGAAAATTATCATTCAGATCGGGGAGGGCAGAAGAGATATCAAGATCAGCCAGGACCGGTCAGATGAAATCGGAGAGCTGTTTAAGGCTTTTAGCAGGATGATCCAAAAAAATGATGATCTGATGAAAAACCTGCTAGAAGAACAGAACCGAAAAAAGGAATATGAGTTAGCCCTGATCCAATCCCAGCTAAATCCTCACTTTTTATACAACACGTTGGAATGTATCTGTGGTATGGCATCTTTGAACAAGACAGATGACATTATTTTTGTAGTGAAAGAACTGGCATTTTTTTATCGCGGTGTTCTGAGCAAGGGAAATAAAGTGATTCCTGTGAAAACAGAATTAAATATTATTGAACGATATTTTAATATTTTGAAATACCGCTATCCTAATAAACTGCATTATGAGATTGAGTACCAGAAAGAAGCAGAAAACTGTTCTATTTTAAAGCTGTGTCTTCAGCCAATTGTAGAAAATGCAGTGCTGCATGGACTCAGAGGGAAAAAGAATGACTGGAATATAAAAGTTCAGGCTTATATTGAAAATGGCCAGGTAATTCTCTGCGTATATGACAGCGGCATTGGAATGGACAGCGAGAAAATCAAAGATGTATTTAACCAGGATGAATGGGATAAAGAGAAAGTCAATTTTGGCATTAAGGCAACAGATGAAAGAATAAAATTGTGTTATGGTATGGAATACGGTATCCACATTGAAAGTGAACTGGGTAAATTTACAAAAGTTTATTTTGTCTTTCCATGCAGTACCGTAGAACACGATCTTAGCACAGATATTCGATAGATTACATTTAAATTTGACGCTTATAGCAATCTTCATAATTACTGCCACAGTTCACCAAACCAGTTATGCACATGATTGCTATAATAGCAGGGAAGAAGTGAGGCAGATATGTATCAGATCTTAATTGTAGAGGATGAATTCTATGCCAGACAGCGTTTGAAAAGCTGCATAGAATGGGAAAAATATGGTTTTACCATTGCCAAAGAAGCTGAAGACGGGGAAGAGGCGCTGCATATATTGTCGGAGAAAAAGATGGATTTAATGATTGCCGATATTGAGATGCCGATTATCAATGGGATAGAGCTTACAAAAAAATTGTATGAACAAAACAGTATTGTAAAAATAATATTCTTGACGGGATACGATGATTTTTCATATGCCCAGAATGCCATTCACTATGGCGTAAAAGAGTATTTGCTAAAGCCTGTGGAGGAACAGGATCTGAAACAGGTTCTGGAAAAAATAAAAAATATTCTGGATGAAGAACAGCAGGCAAGACAGCGGAAAATTCTGGGAGAAATGTACGATAAGAAAATGAAAGAGGATTTGCTGGATAAAATGTATGAGGGAAGGCAGGAAGAAGTGAGCAGCCAGCTTGCAGAGATTTTTGCATATGCCCAGGAACATTATGCGACTCCGGAAGAATTTAACAGTTTATCCCAAAGTCTGATGGATACCCTGAAAGAATTTTGCAGTAAATCAGAAAGACAGAAAGAGAAGGTTCAGGAGATACCGCACTTTACTCCTTATAAAGAGTTTTTAATAAAGTTGTTTCTGGAAAAGCTCTGCCAGCAGGGGGAGGAGAGAAATTCCGGTACAGAAATAATCGTTGAGCTAGCCAAGCAATACATAGATCTTCACTATCAGGAAACACAGCTTTCCCTGACTGTGATCTCAAAATCATGTTATGTGAATCCTTCCTATCTAAGCCGCGTATTCAATCAAATGACAGGTACGTCAATTCCATCTTATATAAAAGAACTGCGCCTTGAGAATGCGGTTCGGATGATAATGGACGGGAGTAACTGCATTGATCTGCTGGCAGCGAAAAATGGTTTTCAGAATGCAGGTTATTTTAGCACCTGTTTTAAAGAGAAGTTCGGTATGCGTCCATCGGAGTATATTAAAAATATGGAGCAGGTGAGAGATTAGCCTATGGGGGTAGTTTGCAAATTAATATGTTCGGAGTTAAATTTTCATTGTATTTAGAGGTCATTAAAAATATAGATCATAAATTATGATAGATGGGAGAATGTATAGGATGAGTGTACAGCAAAAAGTTCAAGAAGAAGGTAAAGAGAAAGTTCAAGGAGAGGTTCCAGAAAAAGGTAAAGAAGAAGTTCAAGGAGAGATTCAAGAAAAAGGTAAAAAAGAAAGCAAAGAAAAAGATATCGAAATAGGGAAGGAAGAATTAGAATTACTGAATTGTGTACAGGAAGGGGTCCGGATGAGACTGGAGGAAGTGGAGCAGGTAATTGCGCAGGGTCCTTATCAGGATACCTGGGAATCTTTATGCGGATATGAAATACCAAAGTGGTACCAGGATGCAAAATTCGGAATATTTATCCATTGGGGTGTGTATGCCGTTCCGGCATTTGGAAGTGAGTGGTATCCCAGAAATATGTATTTGAAAGGAACTCCCGAATATGAGCATCATTTAAAAACTTATGGCGCTCATGACCAGTTCGGTTACAAAGACTTTATTCCGATGTTTCAGGCAGAACATTTCCGTGCAGATGAATGGCTGGACCTGTTTGAGCAGTCAGGTGCCAGATTTATTATGCCGGTTGCTGAACATCATGATGGATTTCAGATGTATGAGAGTGAGCTTTCCAGATGGAATGCTAAAAACATGGGACCCAAAAGAGATATCATCAGAGAGCTAAAAGATGAAGCAGACAAACGCAAGATTACATTTACGGTTTCTGATCACCGGGCAGAACACTGCTGGTTTTTCAACGGAGGAAGGGAGTTTGAGTCCGATGTCAATGATCCGGCTTTTGAGGATTTCTACTGGAAACAGCAGGATGGAGGAGATTTAGACGGAAGTGTGACACACAATATATATTCGGTTGCTCCCAGTAAAGAACATATGGATGACTGGCTCGCCAAAATGTGTGAACTAGTAGATAATTACCACCCCCAGATTGTCTGGTTCGACTGGTGGATCCAAAATGTTGCATTTAAGCCTTACCTGAAGAAATTTGCAGCATTCTATTACAATCGTGCAGCCGAATGGGGAATGGAAGTGGCAATCAATTATAAATACGATGCATATGCCTATGGAAGTGCGGTATTTGATCTGGAAAGAGGACAGCTGGATGCCATTCGTCCCCAGCTTTGGCAGACAGATACGGCAATTGCAAAAAATTCCTGGTGTTATACACAGGGAAATGATTTCAAATCTCCGGTAGACCTGGTTGGAGATCTGGTGGATATAGTCAGTAAAAATGGGTGCCTGTTGTTAAACGTGGGACCAAAAGCAGATGGTACATTTACAGAAGAAGACAGAAATGTACTGCTTGAAATAGGAAATTGGCTGAAGAAAAATGGAGAAGGAATTTATGGCACCACATTCTGGCAGATATTTGGAGAGGGACCTACTAAGGTTGCAGGAGGATATTTTACGGGACAGAGCCCCATTTACTTCGTCGGATATTCGCTTTACGTATAAAGCAGGTGTATTATATGCCTTTGTGATGAGATTTCCGGAGGATGGACAGGTAACGATAAGAGCCTGCGGCATTCCAAAAGTATGCAGTGTAGCAACCAGTACATTTGATGTGAAGGACGTTTCCGTATTGGGCTATGGTGCAGCGGTTTCATTTACCAGGGATGATGCGGGAATGCATGTAAAGGTGAAAGAAAAGATAGAGACGTTGTATCCGGTTTGTTTGAAAATAAAGATTGATTAGTACGACGGGGAATACTTTATTGGTGATCTGATAGAAAGCATTATATTTGGGTTTTGCTGAGTAAATACGCCCGGAGCGCTTTTTGGCGGCACGCGGGTATTCGCTGCGAAATCCTGATGCATTTCGCAGCTAGAGCGTGTATTAAAATTCCTTCCTGCCATCTGCACATCCCACTTTGCGGCATATTTGCCCCGAATTCAGGTTACATAGCCCGCTATGCGCCCTTCATCCGGGACAAATCTCCCACAAACTGTGACGCACAGCTGACAGAAATGAATTTTAAAACACGCTCAGTACCCGCTTACAATCCGATGGGAGCCAGTCGAATTGTATCCGCCAAAAAGCACTCCGGGAAGGTAAGTAAATGCACAGATCTGCTATACGCATTCCAAACCAATGTCCTGGTCCGCCCCCTTCTCTTTCCGAGATAGCATTCGTTGATACAAAGCTGGTTTTCTCAGCAGGTTGGAACCCTGGGGTTGTGGCATGCTGAACGTTATTGGCTTAAAACAACTGATCTTGAGACCTAGGTTTGTTTTTTGTTCTGTGGTCAGAAAAAGACGTTAACTTGCATTCTCTTTTAAACATAAACAGCCGAAACATACTACACTGCATCCAATACAGGAACATCCATCTACAGACCCAGGGGTTCCATCATGCCGAAAACCAGTATCATAAAGTAAGTGAACTAATCATCGTGATTTGTTTTTTCATTTCAGCAAAAGGAGTAAACTTTCTTCTTTTTTTACGCATAAAAACTTACTAAATTTTTGATTATCTTTTCATAAGTTGGTAAATGCCGATATATCCCGTATTTGAGGGCTTTATCGGTATTTTCTTTTTGGAAGATACCTTGCATAAGCTGGCATTTACCAGCATGAAAATGCAACCAAAAGTAGTAAATGAGTAGTAAATATACGTTCCGATATTAACAAGCCAGTCTTTCCAGTTCTGCTTTTGCAGATTGGAATGTACCGTGTGCGTAGTAGCCAAGCGTCATGGTTATGTTAGCGTGTCCCATGAGATATTGCAGGGTGTTCGGGTTCATTCCCTTGTTTGCCATATTCGTACAATAGGTATGTCGGAATGAATGTGGTGTAATGTTTGGTAACTTGTCTTTGTGGTATTTGTTATACTTCTTAATCAGTCCTCGTACCATACCCACATAGTTTCCAGCGACTTTAGGCAATCCCTCACGGTTTAAGAATAGGAAATTGCTGTAACCACCAACAACCAGCGGTTGAGCTTTTACTCTGTTCTTTAGTATTCTTTGGAGTGCTTGATAAGCCCTTTCCGTCAATGGAATTTTTCGTTTTCCGTTCTTTGTTTTTGGAGTGTCAATATAGTAGCCGATTTCGCTATCTCTTAATAGCTGGTGGTCTATATTGAGTATTCTGTTCTGCATATCAATATGCGTTGTCAGTCCGCAAAATTCAGAAATACGAAGTCCCGTTTCCAGAAGAAGCACAACCTCATCATAATACTTGCTGTAAATCTTATCCGTTTCCATAAAGGCAAGCAGGCGTTCTTCCTGCTCTGGCGTAAGAATAACTTTCGGCTCGGTATCATCTTCCAGAACATCACTTAGCTTAAATTCAAACGGGTTCTTTCTGATACAGTCGTCTTGTATCGCCATATAAAATGACGCTTTCAAGGAACGCTTATAGTTGTCAATCGTTTTGTAGGCATATCCTCTTTCACTCATTCTGATAGCCCACTCTTTAGCGTCCGACTGTTTGACGGTATCAATCGCTCTCATACCCAATGGGTCATTTTTCAGAGCGTTCATAAGATACTGTCGTCCTTTTTCCGTAGCTCGCTTGATGTTCTTTCTTTGGCTGTTCTTCTTGTCGTAGAGCTGGCAGACTGTCATTTTACCGCCTGCCGTGTCAATACCGTCATCAAGGTCTTTTTTTATCTGTGCTTCTTTTTCCCTCAACGATATATCATCACGTTTTCCAGCAGGCGTTTTGTCTGTCGGTACAAGTTTCCAAGCATAAATAAACTGTGGCTTTCCGTATATATCGGTATATTTATAAACGTATCTTCCGTCTTTTCGCTGGCTCTCTCCATTACGCAAATTGCGATTTTTACTGTCTTTTCGTTTCACATTAGACATAGTGTAAAGCTCCTTTCCGTCATGGAATGAGCCGTGATACGCTATACTTATTATACCATATCCACGGCTCTATGACATTAGATTTCGTCCAATGTATCTATGATTTTTTCAAATTGTTTTCGCTTTATCTGAATACGGTTGCCGTTCACGATAACCCAGCCAGCGTCAATATTTTCTTCGGCTAATTTACGCAACTTCTTTTCTCCAATGCGGAAGTATTTGGACGCTTCTTCAATCGTCAGTGTATATTTTTCCCAGATAGGCACATCAGTATTATTCATAATTTATGCACCCCCTTTACTGTGTGTCAGTCTATAAGTTATATAAACAGGCAGACGGCTTTGGAAAGCTCCATTAGTATTTCAACTATTCCCATTCTTGTGGGCAGAACCGCACCATGCGGAAGTATCATTATGCTGTAAGGGTAGGTCATGGCAAAACGACTTTTCCAACGGTCGCTCTCGGATCACTGCGTGGGTCGCTCGCTTTCTTTTGGAAAGGTCATGGCGTACAGTTCCCGTGGCTCTCTATCCTTACAAACGTATCTGTCTGCTTTATTCAGTTTTCAAAGAGCTGTGGCGAAAGCGGTATGCTTTCATGTAAAAGCAGGAGCAGAGCAGGAAAGAGGGGATTGAACAAATCATGCTCTGCGTTACTGCTGGTTATTCTTCTTCAATTTCTAAGGCAATATCAAACCCTAAAATCATTTTGATAAGTGCTTCTCGGATAAGTCCTTTTAACTCCATATCTACAACGATATAAACATTACCGTATTCATCATAGAGTGGACGCAAACAGCACTTCGATATGTAAGGGTCATAAAATGCAAGTACCTTTTCAATCGCTTTTTCGTCCCCGTCCATAGCTTGTGAAAGCAAGTAGTAAGACGGCTTCTTAAATGTGTGTTTCATTTGCTATCGTTTCTCCTTTAATAGTTTTCTCATAAGTGCCAATGAATTGTGGCGGTTCTGAAAAACTCCGCTTCTGGAAATGTTTTGCTTTTTGGCGATTTCTTCATTGTTCATTTCCAAAAAGTAATACATCAACAAAGTTTCTCGGTTACGTTCGGATAACTGTTTCAAGGCTTCTGCCAATTCATCATCATAGACACGAATATCATTACCGCATACATTGAAAATCGTATAGTCTGTTTCGTAGTCGTCCCATACAGCCAAGTTTTCAACCATGATTTCTGGAAGTTCACAAAAGGAAATTTCTTTTTCTTTTCTTCGCTTCAATCCCTGCTGATAGTCCTTGACAACATGACGGACAACTTTCTTCAAACAGCTTTCAAAACGGCATTGAACAGTTTTCTGGAAGTCAGACGGTTTCATCAATCTCACCCCCTTCCGTTATGACGTGAAAAGTGTTTATCCCTCTTTCCGCACCATATAGGGAATGGCAAGTGTGATTTGTTAAGTTGAAACCAGAAAAAATCGAAAAAACTTTTTAGTAAAACAAAAACAGCCCGTGTGAATGTGGATACACAAACGGACTGCTTTATAAATGCTATCTGTATGAATTTTTAACTCTTGTAGAGGGTAGAATGATTGTAATACTGAACTAAAATATTTTTTCAGTTGGGAACAGCAAAGTATTATTCCATATACAATCATGGCGTAGCCCCCTTTACCAGAGCTATACCTTGTGCCACCAATGAAAAAGGACGGCTCTGGCTATATCCAAAACCGCCCCGTTATGTTTTCAAGACGCACAAAAGTATATCATCTCGGAACGGTTATGGTGATTTAAAATGAGAAAAACAAAAGAAACACATACTTTTGATTTCAGACCGCTAGGGCTGGCAATCAGAGAAGCCCATGAAAAAGCTGGGCTTTCTCGTAATGATTTAGGCGATAAGGTATTCTATGGGGAACGCCATATCGCAGATATTGAAAATATCGGTTCACACCCAAGTTTTCAATTATTCCATGATTTAGTTACCATGTTCAATATATCGGTTGATGAATATTTCTATCCAGCAGAGAAAGTTGCAAAAAGCACAGCTCGCCGTCAGATAGAAACATCACTTGATTTATTGAGTGATAACGAATTAAAAATTATTCAAGGTACGATTGACGGTATCTTGAACAGCAGGGAGAATAAGAAGTAATCAGCTTCTTGTTTTCCCCGTTTTCTTTTTAGCCATATTTCTTCAAGACTTATTTGTTGATCTGCTTTGCAGGAAACAAATAAGAGCCGACAATCTATAAGTTACAATAACCTACAAATTATCGGCTCTGCGTCTTAGCGTCTGGCTCTTTGATAATAGTTACTTTTCCATGCTTTATATTGATTAAAGTTTCCGTTTTGCACTTCGGACAGAACAAAGGAAAATTTATCAATTCCGTATCTTCTCGCACTTTAGTTCGTGTCTTATTATTGCAAATAGGACATAATACCCACATTTCATTTTTCACAGAACCACCCTTACTAATTCTTTAAACTCGTGTTTTCTTCGTGATTTTATAGATATATTCCTCTGGTGTAGGGCGTTTATTTCCAAAATACTTTTTGAAATTTGCCTGCACTTCTGGGTCGGTGCTGTTCATAACTTCATCAATCGTTGCTTCAATATCAGCCAAAACATCAGCATACGAAGAACCACCAGCCTTTGCACCAGCTTTCAATGCTTTTTTAATATCTCGTTTTTTAATTCCTATCACAAGAACCAACTCCCTAAAATACGTTAATCTTCTTTTTCAAAAATTAAATCTATCTTTCGCATACAGCCTTTTGCGTCAATTTCTGTAGGCACGAACCCGCATAGCGATACCCATTTTCTGCATAGCTATTTATAACTTCCTTATGTTTATCGGTGCAAAGGAATACAACACCTTTCTCAGTATAATCAATTTCTAAATATTCATATTTTTTCATTTTTCCTTTCTTTTTCATATTTTATCTGTATTTTTTGATTGCCTTATTTCTTAATGGAATACCCACACCCAATATCAATACTACTACCAAAATAGATAAATCCATAAGCACACCTCACTTTTCTAAAATTCTTTTTTCTTCATTATTGCCAGACTAATAAAAATTGTCATATCCCCATACCTTTTCATAAATCTGTTCTTTTGTGAACACCTGTCCTTTGTGGCTGGAAAGGAAATATAGTAGGTCAAATTCTTTAGCAGTCAGATATATAGATGTTCCCTCTTCGTTGGTAAAGGTACGGGTTAATGGGTCAATATCAAATCCTTTTTTCTGCTGATTAAAAGAAGCAGGGGTGTAAGCAAGTTTAGAGGACAGCCATTCCACCGCTTGTTGGAAAACAGCGTCCTCTTTTTCAGTAAATTCAACAATCAGTATTTTCCCATAGTACCACCTACCTTAAATTTATGAAAGGGGAAAGAGTTTACTGCCAGTGAAATACCAATCCCTAATGAAGTGTCAACAATCCTATTCCATGCGAACCAAATAGGACTTATATCTTTCTCATGTGTTACTGTTACGCATAAGAATACAACGCACGTTAAAAATGTTCCTTTTTTCTGTTTCAACAGTACAGACAGATTGATGATTGGAATCAATAAAATAGATAAAGTCAATTCCCGAAGTATTTCTGGCTGAATGGGCAAAAAAATTCTTTCCATAAGCAAAAAGAGCATTCCAAGTATACCGCCGATAATTGTTGAAAGTTCCCTGTTTTTAGCAACGCTCAAACTGTTTTCCATATCTGGCTGTATGCACAGTATAGACGCAATCACTGCATAAAAAGGAACACTTGAAGCTCTTAAGCTATCTATCAAAAAACAAAGGAACGCAGAAAGTACCGTCTTAATTGTCCGCAATCCAACTTTAACAGGCTTACTTTTCATACAACCCTTTTAGTACAGCTTCTTCAAGGATGTGCCCCTCCATTTCTTGATAGAGTTCATTAAGATAAAATCCGTTTTTTAAATCAAGCAGTTTATCAAGGGCAAATACATGAAGCTCATAAATATGTGCTTTATCTGGTGGTGCCATTCCACCATAACAGCTTGTCTGTTCTCTGGTTTGCTGATTCCCCAATATGCTTGTCCAGCTATTCGCACCTTGTATAAAGTCCTTTGCTGTCTGGCTTTCGTTTTCCTTTAATTCACTTCTTGTTAGATTAGCTCCTAACCAATGCACCCATATAAAACCCGTCACTGGATATGCGTCTTTATCTTCCAGTATAAAGGCAAAGGAAACCGTTTTATCTGGTGCATTTTCAATTTTGAACGGAATTGAATATGTTGGCACATCATTTTCATTGAATTGCACTCCATGACTACCATATTTTTTTTCAATAATTCCATTAGAAATTCCTATACTTGAAATATACATAAATTTTCCTCCTTGTATATCGTTTAATTTCAGATATATATTAACAAAGAGGAAGCAAAACGTAAATTACCCACTTTTTTGTAGGTATTAGTCTGGAATCACGTGTTTCTCAGTTAATTCATTTTCCATTCCATTTTTCCTTAAATATTCAATCCCTATATGTTGCATAATTCGTAATGCTTCTAGTATTTGATTTCCCATATCTTCCGTCAAAAAATACTCGACATGAAGTGGATAACCAGAAAATGTTTTTTTATCAACAAATACATAATCTATAAGTTCCTTTAAATGTTCCAAAAGCATTTTTTGTGTAATTCCATCAATATCATTCTCTAATTTAGATAATGAAGTAGCACCTAATCGTAAGCGCCATAAAATAATTGGCTTCCATTTTCCCTTTATCATATCATGAATTAATTCCAAAGGACATGTATATTCATCTCGTAATTTCATTTGACAAAAACTCCGTGCTTGTAATAACATTAGCAAATTTCTGATTTAAAGAAGCCATAAATATGCTTTGAACTGTATCTGCTGGGATATTGACTCCATTCCATTTTAATTCCTTGGTCGCACAACCATTTGATATTAGTGTAATCTCATAGCCATAATCTTTGGCAGCTCTTATAGTTGTGTCAATACACATAT
>Ga0137302_10376_pt1 | contig 24371 bp, 20 predicted proteins | sample Ramsor2O_GlcNAcB_FD_97184 | JGI IMG/M metagenome (GOLD analysis project Ga0137302, IMG submission 97184) | Mouse cecal microbial communities from Vienna, Austria - N-Acetylglucosamine amended with D2O_GlcNAcB | ecosystem: Host-associated > Mammals > Digestive system > Large intestine > Cecum... | reverse complement strand
CTGGCGCGGTCGGTTCCTCGCGGCGCTCCCAGCCTTGCGGAGGATTGAAATGGACGACCCGGAAAAGCTTGAAGATGAGATACGGGCAGTCCTCTCCGATAAAAAACGCCCCGGTGCCCCGTCTGTTTTTACGCCGGACCAGATCATGCGGATCATCGTCCTTGCCTGCAGCAGCCCAAATGATTTTGGGTACGAAGTAAGCCAGTGGAGCCTTGATGATACGAGCCGTTTCCCATCCTCTTTTGTGATCGCATCAAAAACAATGACCCTGTTATCCTGACCAACAGCCCTGGCAACTCTTTGTACCAATTTCATCTACGTACCCTTTACTATATCAATACATTCTATCCGGTATTGAACCCCCTTTTTTAAGATATCAGGAATAAACATATATTGTGTTCTGATGACTAAGTGATTTTATCCGGATTCAATTCCGTATAATTAGTCAGTTCAATCCCCCTGTTTGTAAAATAGCTGCCCGAATCTGCTGCCCCTGTCAAATCATCCGTAATTGAGAATAATCGTTTCATGCCTTCCCTTCTAAAAAAGGAACTGCCGGTTCTGCCTTAACGGCCCAACCGACAGTTCCTTTTTTTATCCGCATATATAGTCATTCTCTGTAATAAATCTATCTATCTGTTCCAGTGTAGGAGTTGAATCAGAACAGCTGTGTCCTGATATCGTAATGGAGGCAGCCGCAGCCGCATACATCAAACACTTTTCCATAGTAAATCCACTGATTATCCCATAATTAAATGCACCAGAGTAAGCATCTCCTGCACCGAATGTTTTGACCGCTTTTACAGGATATACTCCGCCATGATAGATATCCTCTTTGGTATATATACAGGAACCTTCCTTTCCCCTTTTTATAGACACATATTCCGCCCCACGCTCAAGGAAATATTCTGCTGATTTCTTATCATCCCTGTTCCCAGGAAGAAACATCCGCTCCATAACATCGAATTCTTCTCGTGTACCGATCACCATATCTGATTGAAGCGCTGCCATATGGTAATATACAGATGCTTCCTCCTCCGTATCCCACGTATCGGTCCTGTAGTCTAAATCCAGTATGATCCTGGTGTTGTTTTTCCTGGCATAGGACATGGCAAGAAAAACGCTTTCTCTGGCAGGGCTATGTGTAAGTGATGTGCCGGATATCAGAAGCATTTTCGCATCGGCAATATATTTTTCATCGATCTCTGTACACTGTATATTCAAATCCGCGCAATCCTGCCGGTACATAAAATAATTGCACTTCCCATCTTCTCTGATCTCTCCCATGGTCAATCCTGATCTTCTTCCCGTGTCATCAGTACGTATATGGGAAACATCCACACCTTTTCCATTCAAATAGGAACATATAAATCTTCCGAAGGCATCATCCGACACTTTTCCAATATATCCCACCTTCAGTCCAAGGTTAGCCATGGCAACAGCGGTATTTGCCGGAGACCCTCCCACGTATTTGGAAAATGTCTTTGCATCTTCCATAGGCCCTGTCTCATTTGCGTACAGGTCTACCGTTGCCCTTCCCATTGCTATTACATCTATTTTTCTAAATCTGTCCAATTGCATTATGTCATCTCCATCACTCATGTTCCAGCTCTTCCAATAGTTCCATTGCTTCTTTCACTGAATATCCGCCATGTATGATCGACTTTACCGCTTTGACAATCGGAGTGATTTTGGGATACTGTATGATAAACCTGCCATAGGTAACTCCCGCTGCACCGGAGTCCAGTACGTCCTTCGTCATTTTAAACAATTCCTGGGGAGTTCGACAGTTATCGCCTCCAGCAATGGCAACCATACTGGGGGTTCCTTCCACTACCCTTGCAAAACTTTCCGGATCTCCCGTATAATTGGTCTTGATCAGATCAACTCCCAACTCTGCCGCAGCTCTTGTTGCATACAGTATATTTTTCCAATCATATCTGGCTTCATCTTTTAAGCAGTTTCCTCTTGGATATATGTGGGATATGACAGGCATTCCCAGCTCTTTTGCTTTCTTACAGTAATCAGCCAGTGTAGATAACTGCTGCGGCTGTTTGTCTCCACATACAATACACCCTATGGACACTGCGTCCGCTCCCAGTCTTACCCCTTCCTCTACCGTGGCCACCGGTGTGTCAAAATCCGGCTGGTAGGGAGAAAAAGTAGTGCATTTCAATACCAAGGGTGTAATACCTGCATGTTGGCCAAAGCACCGTTCTGCCAATCCTTTATGCATGGTTATTGCATCCGGTCCTCCTGCACACATATCATCTATGGTCTTCTGGAATGTATCAAGTCCTCTCATAACCCCCCTGGCCATACTGTGGTCCACAGTCAATCCGAAATATCTGCCGTCCTTTTCAGGCATTAACCGGCGCATTCTTGCACTATATCCCATAAATTCCATCAAACATCACCTTTACCTTTCTTAAATTATAACCCGGGTATATTTTATTTACGTAAACAGATTAACAAAAAACATTAAATATCCAGGGCAAAGAGTTGTGACTAAAATCGCCGCCAGACCAACTATGATAAAGGGGACTGCTTCCTTTACTGTGTCTGTAAATGTAGCTCCTGCGATTTTTTGTCCCACAAATATCCCCACTGCAAAAGGCGGTGTCAAAAAACCCACGCACATATTCACAAGCATGATCGCGCCAAAATGGAGCGCTGTAATACCATAAGCGTTCATTGCAACCGGAAGAAGAAGCGGCGTCATGATCAGGATAGTAGCATTAATATCCATAAATGTTCCCATAAACAAAAATAGGATATTAATCATTAAAAGGAAACCGCCTTTGGTTGAAATGGACTGTGTAATGAGGTTTGAGAGGAAACCAGAGACTCCCGTGAGTGTTATCACTTTTCCTGCAATAACCGAAAAAGCATTTAACAATCCGATCACAGCTGTTGATGCACCGCTGATCGCTGCTATGGTAAGGAAATCGATCTTGATCGCTTTCTTATTTACAAACCACAAAATCAGATAATAAAAAATGCCATATACCGCACTTAACGCACCGGCTTCTGTAGGCGTACAGATGCCTCCATATATACATCCGTATATAATAACAGGCATGAGTAATGCTGGAATTGCACGAAATGTGTTTTTTCCAAACTCTTCCAGACGTTCAGTTCCACTTATGGAAACTGCCTCCGGCTTTGGAAGATGACGCCCAATCCTGCAATAATTAACAGTGATATATCCAACCATAAAAATAAGCGTCGGTCCAATAGTGACCATCCAGACATCCGATATTTTAATTCCTGCCGACAGCGCGTACATGATCCCCGGTACGGACGGAGGAATAAGGATCCCCAAAAAGCATGTAGCTGCCAGCAATGCCGCCACATAGCCTCTGGGATATTTCTCTTTTTCCATTTGCGGCTGAACAATTTTTCCAATGGCAGATATTGTTGCCATAGCAGAACCGGTAAGTACGCCAAAGGCCATGGATGCAAGAATGGTTATGATTCCCAGACTTCCTCTTACCCTGCCTATAATACCTCCGATCCAGTTTATCAGCATTTTGGAAATGCCGCTGTATTCCATCAATGTACCGGCATATATGTAAAACGGTATTGCCAGAAAGGAAAAGCTGTCCAGGGAGGACCATGCATACTGTGCAACCGTCACCACATCATGGCCCCCAGCCATAAACACAACCATAGAGGCAATTCCCAATGCGTAGCTAACAGGAATCACAAAAACGATTGCCACAAATAAAAACGTACCTATAAAAACCAATAATGCTGTTAATGGTGTCATATTTTATCCCCCTCCCCTCAATCTACATTAACAGATACCGGCCAAATATTGCACAATATCCTGTATACTCCATGCCACACCGTAATAAGGGATCCAATAAGTACGGGGAAATATACAATCCACATAGGGATATGCATTGTCTGGGATGTCTGGCTTCCTCCAGCTATGAACATAATATAATTCCCAAATACCCAGCAAAATCCAAGGAGAAACACTACTGTTATCACCAGACCTACTGTTTTTAACAGCAGAATGATCCTGTCTTTTGTTGCAGTGCTTATCCCTTTCAATGATTTGATAATGGTAGGCGCTATATCAATCTCTATCTGTCCCCCAGTATGGAGCGCATATCCCCCTCCCAGATAAGCCATCCACACAAACAGATACCGTGCCAATTCTTCTGCCCACGGGGTAGAGATCAGTAATATGTAACGGCAGACAACCTGAATAAAAATAGCTATAACAAGAACAATGGTGCAGAACGTAAGCACAATCTTTTCAAAATAAAGAAAGCAGTGATTTATTTTTTCAAATACATTCATATAATGCGATCTTGCTGATATACTTTCTCCCATATACATTCCCTCTTTCACACAGCTTTAAAACCTTATTTTTTATAATCTCCGCTGATGATCATATCCATAATATCCGCTGGATATTTGCCTTTTGATTCTTCCCATATTTCTTCATAAATCTTTTGCAGCCCAGCCTTCATGTCCTCTGACGGCTGTGATACCACCCACTGTCCGCTGTCAACACCACTATTTACCAGTTCATCTGTTGTATTCCTAAAATATTCCGTAAACTCTGCTGATGCTTTCCTCGCACACTCCGTAAACATGTCCTTATCATCATCGCTTAGAGTGTTCCAGAATTTAGGGCTTGATACAAAACAGCCGCCGGAATAGCAGTAATTCAGTTCAGTAATATACTTTATAACATCTGTTAACCCCTGATTTACATAGTTGAATACCGCATTATCAAGCCCGTCTACCGTCCCTGTCTGGATAGCTGACAATACCTCAGACCCTGGAATTGAAACAGGAAGGGCACCGCATTTCTCATAGAAGGATTCTACAGAAGCTACAGAGGGGATTCTGATTTTTAGTCCTTTCAGATCAGACATGTCAGTTATCTCACGCTTCATATTCCCCACCTGCCTAAAACCATTACAAAAAGAACTGATTCTGATTATGTTGTTCTCTTCCATGATCTTTGCAGCCTGGTCTGCAATCCACCCCTCATTATAATATTGATCTGCCTCATCATAGTCTGATACGAGACCAGGAAGCCATGCAAATCCCAGTTTTCCATCAAGAATACCATCAATTGACATATCATCGTTCAGATTGAAATCCAATGTACCCATTTGTATCATCTGGGCTGTATCCGCAGCAGAGCCCAATGAACTGGCCGCAAGAACCTCACCCACATACTTCCCCTCTGAAGCCATGGCAACGTAATCCACGAATAACTGGCAGTATTCTGCCCGTTTAGGTGAATCTGATGTGATTGTAAATTTAATAGTTTCCCCGCTCCGTTCAACTGCCTCCACATTCTGACCTCCACCTGAAGTTGTTGGTACAGCGGCCTCTTTTCCTCCGCATCCGTACAGTATTGTGCTGGCAATTGAGATTGCGGCAATGAGTGTCATAATTTTTTTCATTTGAAAGTTCCCCCTTCTTTGTAAAAATCATTGGATAATGCTACAATAATCATCTGTGGTTTCGTCATTATAGTATCACTTAATGGTTATCTTGTCAATATATTTTGGTAGTATTTTGGTATAATTTGATTATTTTATGGTTGTATTATAGTTATTTTATGATAATACAAAAAATCCATGGGCTGGGAAATTCCACCAGTCCATGGATTTTTAGAATCTTATTAATTTCACTAAACAATAATAATTTCACAGCCGCATTGCCGGATACTCTCTATCATCTCATCAGACGGAGGCTGGTTTGTAATAATGGTGTCAATCTGTTCCAGGGATCCATAAGATTTTATGGTCACCTTTCCAAATTTAGTATGATCAACCAGCAAATATACCTCCTGGGCACGATTAACTGCAGTTACCTTTAATTCATTATCAGAAAGAAGGGAATTCATAACACCATACTGTACAGTTACGCCGGTTGCTGCCATGAATGCCTTGGTAAAATTATAGCTTGAAAGTATTTCTGCGCTCCTCTCATCAATACTTGTAAAGGAGTAGTAATCCCTGTTCAGGATACCTGAAAATGTGATGATCTGAATATTAGGATATTGCAGGGCTCTTATAATAAAATCCAGATTATTTGTCAGCACTGTGACTTTGAGATTCTTTATGTAATCCACCAGATTACAAACCGTAGAACCGGAATCCACAAAAATATAATCTCCGTCATTTATAAATTCTGCTGCTCTTTCTGCAATTCTTTTCTTTTCCTCCAGCATCAGGTGTCCCCGCGTATTAAACGGAAGCATTCCAACATCATAGTTCTGGATCGTACTGGAAACACCCCCGTAATTCTTTACAATGCTCCCCTTCTTCTCTAACTCTATCAGATCCCTGCGTATTGTATTTTTAGACACTCCAAATTTTTCACACAACTCTTCAATCGTAACATTCTGTGCTTTCTGGATATATGCTTCCTCTTGTTCAATCCTTATAATCTTCATACTGCTCCTCATTTAAATCATATTAACTTCACCATAATATTACCAACATTTATCCAACCTGTCAATGAACCGCTAAAATATAATGATTTTTTGTCAGTTGTACATAAATTCATGAGGCGTACACGGTGTGTACGTTGAATAAATTGATCCACGTAACCCTTAGCCCCTACCTAAAAGCTTCCGGCGAACTCAAGACAAAACCCACCCAGGCCAGCGTCAAAGACCTTCAGGGAATGGGAATCCAGCCTGACATCCTTGTCTGCCGTTCTGAGCGGCCCCTGGACGAAGGCAACAAAAACAAAATTGCCCTTTTCTGTAATGTTCCCCCTCACCACGTACTCCAGAAACTGGATGTGGACGTGCTTTATGAAGTACCCCTTGTCATGGAGCAGGAGCACCTGGCCCAGTCAGCCTGCGAATGCCTGAATCTTCCCTGTCTCGAACCTGACCTGACGGACTGGCAGAATATGGTCGGTCTCATCATATGCATTTTCCATGCATGGGATTGCAAGCAATATCTTTGCCTTTTCCAGCACCACACTGGCCATGGTGGGAATGTTTTCAGCAATCACATCCATTCCATCGCTGTGCACAATGCTGGCGCCTTCCTGCTTGCCAAGGCCCACTGTCATCATTTTGCATGGCCCGCTCTCATAAGCTCCGCTAAACGCATTGTGGGGCTTAAGCCTGCAGGATATGATAATGCCGTCCGCTTCATATGCATTCCTGTCAATAAGCACCCGTCTGCCTCTCTCAGAAACCCCAAGCTCCACCACCTCCATGGAGGAGCGAATCGGGCATCCCATGGTTTCCGGGGTAATATCATAGCTTGCCAGCACCTCCAGCTGTCCCTCTGCCGCAGCGCCCCCATGGCTTCCCATGGCCGGCACGCAGGTGAACTTTATCTATGCATTTATCCCCACCATCCCCTGCCGGTTCTGGCCATCAACACCATACATGCCCTGATCTGCGGCCTGCTGTTTGCCGGGATCATCTCCGCTACCATGTCCAGTTCCGACTCCGACCTCCTGGGCGCTGGCTCTATATTTGCCAATGACATCAAAAGAAAACCCCAGCGTAGCTGCTCTGGGGTTTTCGTTTTGTGCCCACATGGACATCTGATTTCTTTTGCCTGATTTTATTATATCAAACACTTCTTAATAATCAAGTATACTTTTCAACCGAACAAACGGCCGCTTACTTATTGTTTAATGCCGCCTGTGCTGCTGCCAGACGTGCAATCGGAACGCGGAATGGAGAACAGGATACATAGTTCAGTCCAATCTTGTGGCAGAACTCTACAGATGAAGGATCTCCGCCGTGCTCGCCGCAGATACCGCACTTCAGGTCTGCCCTTGTGGAACGTCCCTTCTCAACAGCCATCTTAACCAGCTGTCCAACACCTTCCTGATCCAGTCTTGCAAATGGGTCAGACTCGTAAATCTTAGCCTTGTAGTAGGAATCCAGGAACTTGCCGGCATCGTCACGTGAGAAGCCGAAGGTCATCTGTGTAAGGTCATTGGTTCCGAATGAGAAGAAGTCCGCTTCTTCTGCAACCTTGTCAGCAGTCAGGGCTGCTCTCGGAATCTCAATCATGGTACCAATGTGGTATTGGATATCGGAGTTCATCTCCTTCTTAACCAGTTCAGCAGTCTCAACCACTACGTCCTTGACGTACTTAAGCTCTTTCTTCTCGCCAACTAATGGAATCATAATCTCAGGAACAATGTCATATCCGCACTCTTCCTTAACCTCGATTGCAGCTTCCATGACAGCCCTTGTCTGCATCTTAGCGATTTCCGGATAAGTAACAGCCAGACGGCATCCACGGTGACCCATCATTGGGTTGAACTCATGGAGTTCAGCACACTTGGCGTTAACAGCCTCAACTGTCATTCCCATATCATCAGCCAGAGCCTTGATGTCCTCCGGATCGGTGGGAACAAACTCATGCAGAGGCGGATCCAGGTAACGAATGGTCATAGGTCTTCCCTCCAGAGCCTTGTACATGGCCTTGAAGTCGCCCTTCTGGAATGGAATCAGCTCGTTTAATGCTTCTACTCTCTGCTCAACTGTCTCGGACAGAATCATCTTACGAATCTTCGGAATTCTCTCTGCTTCAAAGAACATATGCTCTGTACGGCAGAGACCGATACCCTCGGCGCCCAGCTTAACCGCGTTCAGGGTATCTGCAGGGGTATCTGCGTTGGTGCGTACACGCAGGGTTCTGAACTGGTCAGCCCACTTCATGATGCGCTCAAAGTTACCGCTTACAGTAGCTTCCTGTGTAGCGATGTCGCCCTTGTAGATCTTTCCTGTAGAACCATCCAGGGAAATGTAATCCCCCTCATGGAATGTATGTCCGCCAAGTTCAAATACCTTAGCCTCTTCGTCAATCTTAATCTCGCCGCAGCCGGATACACAGCAGGTTCCCATGCCACGTGCAACAACTGCTGCATGGCTGGTCATACCGCCGCGGACAGTCAGGATACCCTGTGCTGCGTGCATGCCCTCAATATCCTCTGGGGATGTCTCCAGACGAACCAGGATAACTCTCTCGCCTCTGCCGCCCTTGCCGGCATCCTTAGCCTCGTCAGCTGTAAAGTACACCTTGCCGGCTGCAGCGCCAGGAGATGCAGGAAGCGCGCTTCCGATTACTTCGCCGGCCTTCAGTGCTTCCGGAACAAAGGTGGGATGCAGCAGCTGGTCTAAGGACTTAGCCTCGATTCTGCATACAGCCTCTTCCGGGGTAATCATGCCTTCATCTACTAAATCGCAGGCAATCTGGATGGCTGCCGGAGCAGTCCTCTTGCCGTTACGTGTCTGTAAGAAGTACAGCTTGCCTTCCTCAATGGTAAACTCCATATCCTGCATATCGCGGAAATGGTTCTCCAGCTTTATAGCCAGATCCATAAATTCCTTATAGCACTCCGGAAGGTCCTCTGCCAGTTTGGAGATTGGCTGTGGTGTACGGACACCTGCAACCACGTCCTCGCCCTGTGCGTTAATCAGGTACTCGCCGTAGATTCCCTTTGCACCGGTGGATGGGTTACGTGTAAACGCAACACCTGTACCGGAGGTCTCGCCCTTATTTCCGAATACCATGGTCTGAACGTTAACAGCAGTACCCCAGTCGCCAGGGATATCGTTCATACGGCGGTATACGATGGCACGTGGGTTGTCCCAGGAACGGAACACAGCCTTAACAGCGCCCATCAGCTGTTCGGTAGGATTCTGCGGGAATTCCTCGCCATTCATGGCATCCTTGTAAACAGCCTTGAATTTTGCTGCCAGCTCTTTTAAATCATCAGCAGTCAGATCTGTATCAAAATGTACGCCCTTTGCTTCTTTCATCTCATCAATGATTTTCTCGAAATAGGACTTTGGAACTTCCATAACAACGTCAGAATACATCTGGATGAATCTGCGGTAGGAATCGTAAGCAAATCTTGAGTTGCCGGTCTTCTTTGCAAATCCCTCGACTGCAACATCGTTTAATCCCAGGTTCAGGATTGTATCCATCATACCAGGCATGGATGCACGTGCGCCGGAACGTACGGAAACCAGTAACGGATCCTCTGTATCACCAAACTTCTTGCCATTGATACCTTCCAGCCAGGTAATGGCCTCAAAAATCTGGTCCTGAATTTCCTGTGAAATCTGCTTGCCACAGTTATAATATTCGGTACAAGCCTCTGTTGTAACAGTAAATCCCTGTGGAATGGGCATTCCCAGGTTTGTCATCTCTGCTAAGTTGCAGCCCTTGCCGCCAAGAAGGTTTCTCATTGCCGCACTGCCTTCGTGGAACTTATAAACCCATTTTGCCATAAGTTAATTCCTCCTCATGTTCTTGTAGACTGGCATTCTACGCTCTGTTTTATGCCTCTCATTCTGAACGGAACAAATATACATGTCTTGTCCGTCCACCTCGTTCATTATATCACAAAGTTTTCGCGAGTAAAGAGTTTTTCCGTGAAAATTTGTTAAATTTTAAGGTAAAATCGCTGTAAGCGCTTTCACTTTCTGTCATTTTCACATATCCGTTGCTTAGTCGTATATGCGAACCAGCAGTGTTGTATGTACATAACTTTTCGGATAGCCCTGCATCGTGCAAAAAGCCGAACCGGATTGGCTTCCGTTTCACTCATGTAAGCTCTTACAGGTTTTTAGGACAAAGGATTTAAAGGCAAATGTTCTCACGGCAAATACGGCACGATACAGAGCAGACCGGACATGCTGCATACGGGGACAGAACACACAGAAGTTTTCCGTGACGGGCCTGTTTCATGAGACCTTAAAACAGCCGGACTGAAATCATAAATACAGCCCAAAAAGAAATCCCGTGTACTGGCATACACGGGATTTCGCTTTGTGTACAAATAAACATACTTAACTTCCTGCTAAAATATTCTACACCAAATCAAGCTTAACGTCAATATCACACCTTAAACCGGTACCCAACCCCCCATATCGTTTCGATATACTGCGGTTTGGCCGTGTTAAACTCTATCTTCTCGCGGATCTTCTTAATATGCACCGTTACAGTGGCAATGTCCCCAATGGACTCCATATCCCATATCCTGCTGAACAGCTCCTCTTTGGTAAACACATGGTTAGGGTTCTGGGCCAGGAAGGTCAGAAGGTCAAATTCCTTTGTGGTAAAGGTTTTCTCCTCCCCGTTGACCCACACGCGCCGGGCCGTCTTGTCAATCTTCAGACCGCGGATTTCAATCAGCTCATTGGCCGGCTGTCCGCTGCCAATGAGGCGCTCATACCTGGCCATGTGCGCCTTCACCCTGGCCACCATCTCGCTTGGGCTGAATGGCTTGGTGATATAATCATCTGCCCCCAGACCCAGACCGCGGATTTTGTCAATGTCCTCTTTTTTGGCTGAAACCATAATGATGGGCGTGTTCTTTACTTCCCGCACTCTTTTACATATCTCAAAGCCATCCGTACCGGGCAGCATCAGATCCAGAATCAAAAGATCATAGTCTTCCGTCAGCGCCTTATCCAGGCCGGAGCTTCCGTCATTATCAATCTCTACCTCAAAGCCGGACAGCTCCAGATAATCCTTCTCCAACTCCGCTATGCTCTCCTCATCTTCCACGATTAGAATCTTGCTCATCCTGTAAAACCTCCTGATATTTTCTTAGAACAAAATGAATCTCCGTTCCGATTCCTTCCTTGCTGGTGGCCCATATACGTCCCCCGTGGTCCTCCACAATCTTGCGCACGATGGATAAACCTATACCGCTTCCTCCCTGAGCTGAATTGCGGGAGGAGTCCGTACGGTAGAACCGGTCAAAAATATTGGGCAGGTCCTTTGCCGCTATGCCTTTGCCATTATCCTCTATTTCAACCTGGATAAAATCTCCTACGTCCTTTATCCTAATATTGATAATACCCTTTTTCTTATCCAGATATTTCACGGAATTACTGATAATATTATTCATAGCGCGCTTCATCTGCTCCGCATCGGCAATGATGACCACGTCTTCATCCACATAATTGAAATATCCCAGCTCAATCCCTCTGGCTTCCATATCCAGGCCAACCTCCTCCACACAGTCCCGGAAATACTGGGCCACGTTGATCTTGCTGAAGGTATAGGGAATCTTATTAGTATCGATTTTGGAATAAAAGGTCAGCTCGTCAATCAGCCTGTCCATATCATTAGACTTATTGTATATGGTACGGATGTATTTGTCCAGCTTTTCCGGCGAAGACGCCACACCGTCCAGTATGCCTTCCACATATCCCTTGATAGCCGTAATCGGTGTTTTCAAATCGTGGGAAATATTGCTAATCAGTTCCTTATTATCCTTGTCATACTGTATCTTGTCTTCCGCGTTCTCCTTCAGCCGGATACGCATCTCCTCAAAATCCTGGCACAGCTGGCCTATCTCATCATCCGCGTCCACATCCAGTGTGAAATCCAGGTTTCCGTCACGAATCTTCTTCGTAGCCTCCTGAAGCTTGTTCAGCGGACTGAGAATGGACCGGTATACCCAGAATGTCAGCACAATGCCCGCAAACACCAGAATGGTGATTCCCAGTATAAGCATTTCCCTTATCATGGATTTTACTTCCGGTATCAGGTCATCCACATTGGAAATAATGAAAGCGCTTCCCTCCTGGCCGTCCGGAAAGGTGAAATCCATCTGCTTAATCAGGTGCTGGCTCTCGCCGTCCAGATAGATGCCGCCCTGTAAATCGCCCTTCATCATATCAAACCGGGGCAGCTGGGCGCATATGGCTTCCCCCGCGTCTTTATTGCTGTCACCGCAGTATAGGATAGTATCGCCCTTTCGCACGATCAGATATGCATAATGGCTTTTCAGTTCGGCGTTGACCTTATCCAGATATGATAAATCATTGTAGCGCCCCGGATCATTGTCCAGTATATTCCTGATGTCCTCCTGGGAGCGCTTGGTAATACGGTTAAATATCTGCATGGAATTGCCTGAGAACAGGTCCACCTGCTCCGTAAGTCCGTATTCCTTGGTGAAAGACCTGGTCTGATAATTGCTGAGTGCAAGGACCAGCAGATAAAACAGCAGCATGGGAACGATGGTTATGGTTAAAAACGCCACCGCAAGACGGGTCCTCAGTTTCATAAGCCCCATCCTCCTTTGTTATGATACGGTCTGACATTATGAGTACTGCATCGTATAAGCTTCATATACAATGCAGTACTCGCTTCCGTCCGGAAACAAAGACAGTCTGTCATCCGTTATTGCTAGTATATCACAATAACTAATATTCGTTTATAAAAGGTTTCTAAATTTTATGAACAAAAGTCCTGTTTTTCCTTGTTTCCTCCTGGATTTCTGATATAATAATAATATTGTCCTTATAAAGCAATGACTAAAAGGACGAATGATTGGGGTTATATTTTATGATAGGATTTTACAGCTACACGGTTGTATTGACATATTTGGGACTGGCTTCCTCGGCCATAGGCATGATTCTCACCTTCCAGGGATTTGCAAAATACGCTTTGTTCTGTCTGGCGTTCTCCGGTCTGTGCGACATGTTCGACGGCAAGGTGGCCCGTATGAAAAAGGACCGCACTGAAGATGAAAAACGCTTCGGAATCCAGATTGATTCTCTCTGTGATGTGGTCTGTTTTGGGGCTTTTCCCATGATACTGTGCTATTCCATCGGCATGCGGGGACCGGCAGGCATCTCCATCCTGGTATTCTATCTGATTGCAGGTGTCATCCGTCTGGCATTTTTTAATGTCATGGAGGAAAAGCGGCAGGAAGAGACTGATGAAGCGCGCAAGTACTATCAGGGACTTCCCATCACCTCCATAGCCATTATTCTGCCCCTGTTCTGCACCCTGCGCCCCCTGCTGGGCCACAGGTTCCTGTCAGAGCTTCACATCTGCATCCTCACAGTGGGACTGCTGTTCATCATTAATTTCCCGCTGCGCAAACCCGGATGGAAAATGCTGACCCTTCTGGTCGCCATTGTATCCTGCGCACTGATTAAAATATATTTCTTCTGATAATAAAGAAAGGTGTGATTCCATGCAATATGCAGACAGAACCGGCCGTTCCCTGGGCGGCAGCACCCTCCAGGACCGCTTCCTGGAGGATTTATACGCCAGTTTTCTGGGACGAATGCTCATAAAACCGCTGGTCCATCCGGCTGTTTCCAAAATCTGCGGCGCTTTTCTGGACTCTCCATTGTCAGCGCCCTTCATTCCCGGCTTCATGAAGTCTGCGGGTATCTCCACAGAGGGCTGCGAAAAACCTGCAGGCGGAAGATACCGCTCCTTTAACGCCTTCTTTACCCGCAGGATGCTGCCGCAAGCAAGACCCTTTGACGCCAGGGACCATATATTGTGCAGCCCCTGCGACGGATTTGCAAGCGTCTATCCCATCCATAATAACATGCGCATCACTATCAAACACACTGAATATACGCTGGACCAGCTTTTAAGAGACTCAGGCCTGGCTGTCCGCTACACCGGCGGCACTGCCCTTCTCTTAAGGCTCACTGTATCAGATTACCACCGCTATGCCTATGTGGACCGCGGACGGCGCTCCTCTTACCGCCGTATTCCCGGTGTGCTCCACACAGTCAATCCGGCGGCAGCCTGCCGCCGTCCCGTCTATAAGGAAAACTCAAGAGAGTATTCCCTGCTGCGCTCCGGTTCCTTCGGCACAGTGCTGATGATGGAGATTGGAGCTCTTATGGTGGGGAAAATTGTAAACCATCACAAGGCTTATACCAGCATTGATGTGTTCCGCGGTCAGGAAAAAGGCTACTTTGCCTTTGGCGGTTCCTCCATCCTGCTGCTCTTCCAGCCTCATACCGTTACCATTGACAGGGATATCATGCGCAACACGGCCCTGGATGTGGAAACCAGGGTACGGATGGGCGAAGCCATCGGCCAGGTAATGAAGTCAAATTAATGGAGTCAAATTATATGGAATCAAATCAGATTAAACGAATTCAAATTACAAAACCCCCGCAGTCCCTTACCGGAACCGCGGAGGTTTTTTCTTCTGCATTTCAATGCAGCTTCCATTTATCTTTTAAAACATAAACTTCTCAGCAAAGTAATCCTTTAACTCAGCAATCGGAACCCTTACCTGCTCCATGGTATCCCTGTCGCGGACCGTTACGGCATGGTCTTCTTCTGAGTCGAAGTCATAGGTAATACAGAATGGAGTACCGATTTCATCCTGTCTCCTGTATCTCTTACCAATGTTACCCCTGTCGTCAAACTCACAGTTGAAATACTTGGAAAGCTCGGTGTAAATCTTCTCAGCGCCTTCATTCAGTTTCTTGGACAGAGGAAGCACGCCTACCTTTACAGGGGCAATGGCCGGATGGAAATGAAGGACAGTTCTTACATCGCCTTCCCCGATTTCCTCCTCGTCATAAGCCGCGCACAGGAATGCCAGCGTCACGCGGTCAGCTCCCAGTGAAGGTTCGATAACATAAGGAATGTATCTCTCCTTTGTCTCATCGTCAAAGTAGGACATATCCTGTCCGGACACCTTCTGGTGCTGGCTCAAGTCATAATCAGTCCTGTCGGCAATGCCCCAAAGCTCGCCCCAGCCAAAGGGGAACAGGTACTCCAGGTCCGTGGTTGCCTTGCTGTAGAAGCTCAGCTCCTCAGGAGAGTGATCCCTGGCCCTCAGCTCATCATCCTTGATGCCTAATGACCTTAACCAGTTAATGCAGAATTCCTTCCAGTAAGCAAACCACTCCAGGTCTGTGTCAGGCTTGCAGAAGAACTCCAGCTCCATCTGCTCAAACTCCCTGGTACGGAATGTAAAGTTGCCGGGCGTAATCTCGTTGCGGAAGGACTTGCCGATCTGTCCGATACCGAAGGGCACTTTCTTTCTGGAAGTTCTCTGGACGTTCTTAAAGTTTACGAAAATACCCTGGGCAGTCTCGGGACGCAGATAAACCGTGCTCTTGGCATCCTCTGTTACACCCTGGAATGTCTTGAACATCAGGTTAAACTGACGGATATCCGTAAAGTCATGGGCGCCACAGCTTGGACAGCAGATGTTGTTGTCATCAATGTACTGTTTCATCTGTTCCTGTGACCAGCCGTCAACAGAGCCTTCCATCTGGATTCCATGGGCATCGTTGTAGTCCTCAATCAGTTTGTCCGCGCGGAATCTTTCCTTACACTGCTTACAGTCCATCAGTGGGTCAGAGAATCCGCCCAGATGTCCGCTGGCAACCCATGTCTGGGAATTCATCAGAATAGCACAGTCAACGCCTACGTTGTAGGGACTCTCCATGATGAACTTCTGCCACCAGGCTCTCTTTACATTATTTTTCAGTTCCACACCCAGGTTGCCGTAATCCCAGGTATTGGCCAGGCCGCCGTAAATCTCAGAACCTGGATACACAAAGCCCCTGTTCTTGGCCAATGCCACGATTTTCTCCATTGTCTTTTCCATATCTGCATCCTCTCTTCTTAATAATTATAGATTTAATGTAAATTAAAAAATTATAAGAATTACTTTAATATGATGTAACTGGTTCCCTCGCGGGACGTCTGCACCCGTTTGGAATCCTTCAGGACACAGCCATCGCTTACATACTGGATTTTTTTCTCCGTCACGATGACGCCCTGCCCTGCGGCCTTGACTACCAGGTTCTGTCCTTCCTTAAGGGCTGTCTCATGGTCCACTGCCTTCCCCTTCTCATCCTTAAAGGACGCATCCTTAAGTTCACCGGACATGGCAGCCACCCTGCCTGTGTCCAGCTGGGTAAATGACACATTATAATCCCCAATCTCCTGAGCAAATTCAATGAGGCGGCCCGGAGTGTCATATTCCGTAACCAATGTGGCTGTTCCGTTTCCAATCCTGGCTGAAACCATGGCCACCGGAAGTTTCCCGGAGCCTTCCGAGTTCTCATAGGAAGCAGCCTTTCCCAGCCCGCTGTTAAAATCACTGATTTTCTGTCCGGCCCATGTCTTCAGCTCATCCTCCGTATAGTCGCCCTGCTGGTAAGTCTCCACCGAAGCCCACCTGACGCTGCCGTCGTCCGCCACATAGACGCTGTTCTCAGTAGGTTCTGCATCTCCCCCCATACCTATCCTGGAGCATCCCGTAACTATGGCAGCCGCCGCTGCCAGCAGCAGAATCCCCTTCACAATCTTCTTCATAACTGTTCCTTCCTCATACTTCTTTGCCGCCGTACCGGGCATATGGACATATTATATCCTCTGAATACCATAATTTCAAGCCTTATGACGTATTTTATGCTGTCAGGGTTTCCAAAATTTCCAAAGAACGGAACTCATGGCGCACAAAATACCGTCTGCTTTTTTCCACAACAGACTCGAATTCCTTCAGCACCTCTTCCTTCAGGCAAAACTTATAAAGGGATTCGGACGGTGAGCAGATGACATACTCCCAGGCATAATGACAGGAATCCGAGACAGGAACCGGAGGGTCCTGGGTGTATTCCCCGTTGATTACCATGCTCTTTAGCTCGAAAATCCTGCGCACCAGCCGGTTGGGTAGGGCAGGACGCAAAAGAGCCCTGAGGGACTGGTACAGGAGCTTTAACAGCTCTGTGCCGTCCAGATTTTCTTGGGCAAAATAAGCCGCGGTCTCCAGAAAATAGGAACCGTAGCAGGCTGCCTCCATGTCTGTGGACAACCCGTCAAAGTAATTGGTAATCTGGGCTGACTGGAGATTGTAGGCATTCCTGCCCTCATAAAGGCTGAAGTTTCCAAAGCAAAAAGGCCTGCTGGCCGCCATCAGAGGATTGCCCTGCTTCCTGGCGCCATGGGAGAATGCCGTAATCTTTCCCCTCTCTCTTGTAAGCAGCACCAGACGCCTGTCATAATCCCCGGAGGGAGCCGAAAGGAGAACCATACCAGTCAGTGTTACTGTCTCTCTCATTTCCAGTTTTCCCCTCCTCTCAGCATTTCCATCCGACCTTCTGCCAAATCCCTGTGGTTTTTCCACCGTCAGCGTTGTAAAGTCAACAGTTATCCGCGCTTGTGAATGTAATTTTTTCTCATACTTCTTTTTGATTATAGCCGTAATTTTTCATATACAGCTCGTTGTCCCGCCATTCCTTTCTTACCTTGACCCACAGCTGCAGGTTTACCTGCGTGTCCATCATGCTTTCAATCTCTTTCCTGGCCTCTATGCCGATACGCTTCAGCATACTGCCGCCCTTGCCGATAATGATGCCCTTGTGAGATTCTCTCTCACATACAATGCTGGCCTCAATGTCAATCAGGCCGCCCCTGCGCTCCTTCATCTTCTCAATGGTCACTGCGATGCCATGGGGAATCTCATCATCCAAAAGGCGCAGCGCCTTCTCGCGAATGAGTTCAGAGACAATCTGCCGCATGGGCTGATCCGTCACCGTGTCCTCATCATAGAACTGCGGGCCGTACGGCAGGTATTTAAAGATCAGCTCTGTCAGCAGATCCGTATTCTTGTCCTTCAGTGCAGAAAGAGGCACGATTTCCGCAAAATCGCAGACATCTTTGTAGGCCGCGATAAAGGTGAGAATTTCATCCTGGTTCTTTACCGTATCAATCTTGTTGATTACCAGAATGACCGGGGTCTTTACATTCTTGAGCTGCTCCGCTATATGACGCTCGCCCGCGCCGATGAAGGTGGCAGGCTCCACCAGCCAGAGTATCACGTCCACTTCCTTCAGAGTGTGCTCAGCCACGTTCACCATATATTCGCCCAGCTTATTCTTGGCCTTATGAATGCCGGGTGTGTCTAAAAAGATAATCTGTCCCCTGTCATCTGTGTACACGGTCTGTATCCTGTTCCTGGTCGTCTGGGGCTTATCAGAGGTGATTGCAATTTTCTGTCCAATTAAGTGGTTCATCAGAGTGGACTTTCCCACATTGGGACGTCCAATCAGCGTGACAAAGCCCGATTTCTTCTGTATATTCTCTTCCATTTAACTCTCTCTTCCTTAAAATTAGTGGTAAAGGTTCTTCACCTCACCGAACATGCCCTTCTGGACACGAATCTGCTCGTCATTGCCAATCACGCACAGCGCTTTGGTGTTCAGCACAGCCTGCACAATGTCAGCCAGCGCCTTTATATCCTCCTGGGTCACGTCCAGAATCTGCTCCCGTTCCTTCTGCACCATCTCGTCCGTCACGCAGGAAAGATAGGCCGACAGATTCCTGGAACCCTTCAGGGAAGGCGTAAGAGGCGCATCCACATCGCTCATGGTGCCGATAACATACTTTGTCATGTCCCTCTCGTCAATGGAGAAATTCCTCAGATAATCCGGAATTCCTTCATACACCTGGTTGGTTGCCTCCAGGTTGGGATCCCTGTAAGATACCAGGCATCCGTCGCCGGTGCGGCTGAAGCTGCTCATGCAGCCGTAAGCCCCGCCCTTTACACGCAGGTTCATCCACAGATATTCATAGTTCATGATAACCTTTAAGACTCTCAGCGCCCCTGTGTATTCCAGTTTTCTTCCTCCGGCTTCCTTTCCCGCAAAGCTGCCGCATCTGGCCACATAATTTACCTGGGACGCTGTCTTAAAGCCCTCACCCCGGTTATCCGGACTGAACTCAAATTCATAGGTTTTTCCGTCTCCCTGTCCCAGCACTGACCGGAAGATCTTAAGCTCCGCGGGCAGACGGCTGTAGCCTTCTGCGTCGGCCGTATATGCCACCAGCAGGTTATCCGACGTGAACAGGCGGGAGCACACATCCTTAAGCCTGGCAATCAATTGCCCTCTGTAGGAGACATCCTCCGCGAACCTGCGGCTGACATCCTCCAGAAATTGATAATATCCGATTCCGCCTGTGATATCATTAAAGGCAGCTGACGCGGAGAAATAGGACGAAGCCCTGCCAACCGCCGCACCGTGGAAAGCATCCTCCATCTTCATCCTGGCCCTTGACCTGGTTTCGTCCAGAATCTCTCCCAGGCGCTTTTCATCATCCAGCTTGGATCGGGTAAGAATCTCCGACAGAATGGAGAAAGCAAAGTCCAGTTTATGGTACAGCACCTTTGCGCTGGCAACAAACGCTCCCGTAAATTGTCCGGGATGCGCCGTATCCGGATAAGATGACACCGCAAAGCTCACGCCTCCGCTGTTGAGATAAATCTCACTGGTCAGATCCCCATAGCTGTAATGCTCCGTATCCACATATCCCAGCACTGCCTTCAGAAGTCCCACATAAGGCAGAGCCTCCGCCGGCACCCGGCTGGTGTCAAACAGCACCTTCAGATATCCGATTCCGGAGGTAAACAGGTTGCTGTGGATGACTGTCACTCCGTCCTCCGCCTTGATCTCATAGGAAAAGCGTCCGCCTTCCCGTTCAATATCCTCCCTTTGCAGCATAGGAATTTTTTCCAGGTCCTCCTGCCGTGACGGTTCCTCCTGATACTCCTTTAACTGTCTGGTCCGGGCAGCCAGGGTCTCCAGCTCCTCCCTGCCAAGGGACTCCTTATATGCCTTCATCTTTTCAGCCAGATTGCGGTCCTCCTCAGCTGTCTGGTTCACCCTGGGGCGCACTGCGATGACCGCCTCATGGGGATTATCCAGAAGGTACCGGTGTATCAGCTGTTCAAAATACCCTTCCTCCACTGCCTTTTTCAGATAGTCAAAGGTTTTCTGGTATTCCAGATGGAGGGTGGGCTTTCCGCCGTACAGCCAGCTGTCCAGGGACCACAGACCGTACATAAGGCCCTTGGGAGCAGAGCCGTAGTCCGCCTCGCGGTAACGGAACTCATAGAGATTCAGTCCGGCCAGCAGACTTTTCCTGTCAATCCCCTGGTCGGCCAGCCTTCGCAGGGTCCCCTTTACAACCGCAAGGAATTCTCCCTTCTGCTCCGGGTTGGCATTCTTTGCAATAATGGAAAAATACGGCTGCAGAATCCCGCAGTCATAGCCTCCCAGGATATCCTGCCCGATGCCCGCGTCAATCAATGCCTGCTTTAAGGTTGCGCCCGGCGCGTTAATCAGCGTATATTCCAAAATCTGAAAGGCCACATAAAGTACCGGTTCCAAATCCGTCCCCACCACAGTGCTGATGGAAAGATAGGTCCTGTCCTTTGTCCCTTCCTCCTCCGTGACAGAGTAGGTGATTTCTCTCTGGACCGGCTGTTCAAAGGGCTGCTGCATGGCTATGGCGGAGTCCGCGTGGCAGTCCTTTCTGTCATAATGTCCCAGATATTCCTGGTCCAGCCATGTAAGCTTCTGTGCCATATCCATGTCTCCATAGAGATAGATATAGCTGTTGGCCGGATGGTAGTAATTCCTGTGGAAGGCAATGAACTTTTCATAAGTGAGCTGCGGAATCACAGCAGGGTCTCCCCCCGATTCATTGGAGTAGGTGGTATCCGGAAAAAGCACATTTCTGGTAAAACGGTCCAGAACGCTTTCCGGTGACGAAAAAGCGCCCTTCATCTCATTATAGACAACACCGTTGATGGTCAGCTCATCCTCCGGTGACTCCAGTTCATAATGCCATCCCTCCTGAAGGAATATCTTTGGCTCCCTGTAAATAGCCGGGTGGAGAACGCCGTCCAGATACACGTCCATCAGATTCTGAAAATCCTTGTCATTGCAGCTGGCAACAGGGTAGACGGTTTTATCCGGATAAGTCATGGCATTCAGGAACGTGTTCAGCGAACCTTTTACCAGCTCCACAAAGGGATCCTTAACCGGAAACTTATCCGACCCTTCCAGCACACTGTGTTCCAGTATATGGGGAAGTCCCGTACTGTCATCGGGCGGTGTACGGAAACCGATATAGAACACCTTGTTCTCATCCTCATTGGACATCAGGAATATCCTGGCGCCGCTTTTTATGTGTTCCAGCACCATGGCCCTGGAGTCCATTTCCTCCACGTACATCTCCTCTGACACGCGGTAAGCGGCCAGCTCTTTTACCTTTTCCAGATTCCTTCCATCTGCCATAGCTTTAATCTCTCCATTCTATCGTTCATTCAGTCATATCATACTAACTACTATTCTGCCATTTTTCCCACTGCCCATACACAGCGCCCTCACATATTCCCCATGAGCCTGTCCTTCACAATGGAAGCACACTCTCTCACGCACAGATGGATAAACAGAACCGGGTCAGAATCCGCAGATATGCCGTATACGTTGTCAAATCCCCATTTTTCCGCTGTGAGCCTGGCACGGTAAATATGAAAATTACTGGTGAGGACCCCTATCTCCAGCGGCTTATCCGGCGCAATGGCATAGGGAACCGAGCCTGCCTTTCCAGGCATGGGGACGATTTCCTTCTTGTCCTTCAACCGGTCCTGCTCTATGACAATCTTGCTGTAAGCAATGTTTTCAACCGTGCTGGTGGAATAGGACTCCATCAGCAGCTGCCTGGGACTTACACCGTTGTATACCAGATAATCATACATGACCTGGGCCTCGCTGTCTGTTTCCCCCGGTCCCTTGCCGCCGGAGAGCACCAGGATGGTGTACGGATTTTCCTCCGCATAGACAATGGCCCTGTCCAGACGCTTTTTCAGGGAATTGCTGACCGTGTGTTCTTTGACCCTGGCCCCCAGCACAATCACATAATCCAGGTTGGCCTTACCCGGCGTGGCTGCCCCCAGAAACACCAGAACACAGAGGATTCCCAGCACAGCCACCCCTGCAATACAGGTGGTAACCACCGACACCGGCACCCAGCGGGGAATCCGTTCCATGTTCCTGGCATAATACCACCTTCCATATACCAGAAATACAAGCAGGGCCGCGAAAAACAGCCATATGAAGGCAAATGAGGTGCTTATGCCCGCATACACAACTATGATTATGAAATAAACGACACAAAGCACTGCCAGCCCAATGAGTACTCCATCTAACATACCAAGGCACCTCCTGTCTGCCAGAGCCTGCACGGCTCAGGCGCAGCTTCTTCCTCCCGAATTCCGGACGGTTCAATCCTCAGTTTCCTCTAATCCCCGGATTTATCTAATCCTCTGTCTCTTCTTTTCTGCGCAGGATATCGTAAGCAGACACATCTGACGACAGCTTTACCCACAGAGTCTGCTTTGGATGGGGAGCGCTCTCCTGCGCATTGCCCTCTTCGTCTGTCATAGACTCCACTGTCACTGTAAGGTTCTGTCCGTCGGGCTTCATGACCTCAATGGTCTCCCCAACCGAAAATTTATTTTTCTGTTGGGTCCTGCACCGGCCCAGGCTGTCCGTCTCTTCCACGGTTCCCAGGTAAGTGTAGCTCTTCACATAAGTGCTGCTGTCATATATGTGGTCATCCGCAGTGGGCTTTCCGAAGTAAAAGCCAGTGGTGAACCTGCGGTTGGTGCATTTTCCTATCTCTTCCCTGTACCACTCCAGATTCTCCCTGTACACGGCCGGATCCTTTAAATAGTCGTCAATGGCCCTGCGGTAGGCTCTGGTGACAGTGGCCACGTAGAGGGCTGTCTTCATCCTTCCCTCTATCTTGAAACTGTCGATTCCGGCATCCATCATCTCCGGTATATACTCCACCATGCACAGGTCCTTGGAGTTGAAGATGTAGGTGCCCCGCTCATTTTCATATACAGGCATGTACTCTCCCGGCCTGGTCTCCTCCACAAGGGAATATTTCCAGCGGCAGGGATGGGTGCAGGCACCCTGGTTGGCATCCCTTCCCACGAAATAATTGCTCAGAAGGCATCTGCCGGAATAGGAAATGCACATGGCGCCGTGGATAAAGCTCTCTATCTGCATATCCTGGGGAATGCGGTCCCGGATTTCCCGGATTTCCGCCAGAGACAACTCCCTTGCGGACACCACCCGCCTTGCCCCCAGTCCATGCCAGAACAGATAGGTCCCGTAATTGGTGTTGTTGGCCTGGGTGCTTATATGGATCTCCATGTGGGGAAGAACTCTTCTGGCAATGGCGAACACACCCGGATCGGATATGATGAGCGCATCAGGCGCCACATCCCTCATCTCTTCAAAATAAGCCTCCACCCCCGGCAGGTCTCCGTTATGAGCCAATATATTGGCCGTCACATAGACTTTGACCCCGCGCGCATGGGCAAAGGCAATTCCTTGTTTCATCTCTTCATTGGAAAAATTATGGGCCTTGGCCCGCAGGCCAAAGGCCTCTCCTCCGATATATACGGCGTCTGCCCCGTAAACAACGGCTGTTTTCAGCACGTCCAGGCTTCCAGCCGGTATCAGCAATTCTGTCTTCCTCATTCCACTCTCTCCGTATATTTGGTGCTGACAGCAACTCCGTCCCCTATGGGGATGATGGCTGTCTCCAGCCCCTTCCTGTGCTTCAGCTCATACAGATACCGCCGCATCCTGCTGTGGATGGTCCTGTTCCTGCGCTCCACTGCAAATCTGGATTCCACGATATCCCCGTCCCGGAGAACATTGTCTGATATGAGGACTCCCCCGTCAGGCATCAGCTCCAGAATCATGGGCAGCCAGTGCAGATACTGGCCTTTGG
>Ga0137302_10373_pt1 | contig 24531 bp, 22 predicted proteins | sample Ramsor2O_GlcNAcB_FD_97184 | JGI IMG/M metagenome (GOLD analysis project Ga0137302, IMG submission 97184) | Mouse cecal microbial communities from Vienna, Austria - N-Acetylglucosamine amended with D2O_GlcNAcB | ecosystem: Host-associated > Mammals > Digestive system > Large intestine > Cecum... | reverse complement strand
ATGCCACTTACGTGCGCGGTTTCCTTGGACGTATGCTCTTTGCAGGTGATGACGGCGTGAAAAAAGTTAAGGTATTATCCGGTGGTGAAAAAGTGCGCTGCCTGTTATCTAAAATGATGATTTCCGGTGCAAACGTTTTGATCCTGGATGAGCCAACCAACCATTTGGACATGGAATCCATTACCGCATTGAATAATGGTCTGATCAAATTCCCGGGTGCAATCATGTTCGCATCCCATGACCACCAGATCGTTCAGACCACAGCTAACCGTATCATGGAGATCATGCCGGGCGGTGCCCTGATCGATAAGATCACTACTTATGACGAATATCTTGCAAGTGATGAAATGGCCAGAAAACGTCAGGTATACTCAACAGAAGGCGATTTAGACGATAATTAAATTCATGCATAAAAAAGAGACTGAGGGAAATCAGTCTCTTTTTCTGCCATCTGCCAGTTTCTCTGAGCATTTGTATGCGGTTTTTTCTGAATCGTTGTTTTCTGTTTTACTGTACTTCCTGTTTTGTGCATTTTATCATCTTTGTATTTTCGCATTCTGCATCACAATCTTAACTTCTGCTTCCATCTCTGTTATCGGTTCTGACTCCTTAGCCGTCTTTATCTGTGTACAGGCTGTGACGTTGCACAATACCATTAACAAGAAACCCATTATTGCTATTTTCTTCTTCATCTTCATCCCTCCAGAAAATTACAAACAAGTTTACATGTTCATCTCCAAATATTATAAGCAGCAAATGGAAAATCTGTCTGTGGGTCAGGTAAAGAATTTGTAAAATTTGAAACTGTACAGTTGGTCTGTCTATACTTTAATTGTATGTATCATTTAAAGTTATGTCAAGTATTATGAGAAATTTCTAAATTGGGTGGGGCGATATTTTGACTTTATGTGTACGATAGGTAGTGTAACGAAAAGAAAAGGACAAACAGCATCCATTTGTCCTTTTCCAATTTCCATCGCTTAATGCACCTGAAATTTGTCAAACTCCGGATTCGTATAATAATAATTATTAGAATCCAGTTTTTCTTTTGTTTTCTCCAGTGCCTCTCCAAATCTCTGGAAGTGCACAACTTCTCTTGCTCTTAAAAACTGTATCGGTTCTCTAACCTCGGGATTTTGCACCAGACGCAAAATGTTATCATAGGTGGTTCTGGCTTTTTGTTCGGCAGCCAAATCTTCAAACAGGTCTGTAATAGCATCTCCTTTTGACTGGAACTCACAGGCATTAAAAGGAACTCCGCCGGCTGCCTGGGGCCAGAGTGCAGTGGTATGGTCAATATAATAGGCATCAAACCCTGCTGTTTTTGCTTCATCCACTGTAAGATTTTTTGTGAGCTGGTAAATCATGGCACATATTATTTCCAGATGCGCCAATTCTTCTGTTCCAATATCGGTTAATAAACCGGCAACCTCTTTGTCCGGCATGGTATAACGCTGGGACAGATACCGCATAGATGCTGCCAGCTCTCCGTCTGGACCGCCAAACTGGCTGATTATCAATTGTGCAGTTTTGGGACAGGTCTGGGTAATTTTTACGGGAAACTGTAATCTTTTTTCATAAGTCCACATTACACAAGCCCTCCTTCCCAAGGTGTTCTTCCATCTACCCAGGTAAAATGACGTTGTCCATCATAAGAGCACTCCGTATTTGCTTCGTGAATCCCTTCTGCCTTTACACAGTCGATGGTAAGCGGTTCGAATTTCGCTTCAAACTCTTCCATCAGCGCTTTCCTTTTCCCCAGGTACTGCCCAAACAGATCCAGTGCCTGAGTATCCGTTGGATGGGTATCCAGGTATAGAGTCAAATCATTGACGCAGAAACTAACTGCATCTAGTTCATTCAACAAGGCATTCCTATCTTCCATTATCAGCACCTCCTGCATAAAAAGGCAGATCCAGATCCGGGAATATGGTTCCTCGTTTCAGAGCCTCTTGTGGTTCATACACTGCTCCAAACGTCTGCTTTGGTACAGTTGCCATTGCCAGAATACAAGTACAGCTTTGTGAAAAACAAGCAGATTTTCCTTCCTGACCGCAAGTACATTCCATAACATCATTCTCCTTTCCGATTTCAGATGATGACAATAATTTCGTCATCATTTTTATTATGTCTGAAATTGTCGTTTTTACGACAGGGATTTCTTGCAGATATGTCATAAAATACAAAAAAGCAAAGACGCTGTTGTCTCTGCTTTCCATTTCTTGCTTTATAAAGTTCTATGCGATTGCATAATTACGTGCGATTTGACCGACTCTTATATTCAGCAGCTGCACGATTGACACGACAACCTGCTGGTAAAGCGAAATAATGTATTTCACATCCTCTTCCACGGAACGCTTGAATTTCAGATATTCCTGATGTGAAGTTTCTATAAAATGGAACAGCGCTTCTGCGGTTTTGAAAGTCTTCATCTCTTTCTGCTGTCTTAATGCTTCTCCACTTTTGATATACTCTTTTAAATATTTTTTCAAATGTTTTTCATAAATACAATGATCTTTTAAATTTCCATCATAAGTATCATTATGGGGAAATGTAAAATAGTCAGCTACATAATGGATCACTTCTCCAATACGCCTCCAGTATACCCGTTCATTTCTTCCAAATATATCACAATCCTCCGTAAGATTACGGATATCCTCACGTACCTGATCAAATGTTCCAAAAAACTCATGTTTCTTAGTCAAAAAAGAAGGCTTACAGTCTGGAAGTATACTTCCCAGATAAAATGCTTTCTTATGGTTATCAAGCTCCTGGGTGTTCAGATTATTAACAATATATCTCGCTACCGAGATATGAGATTTTTTTCTCAATGGATTTGGCCTCCTGGCTTTTGCTTAACCTTTTTGCTACCTTTTTCATTGTAGCCTTTTCAAAGTAAAAAAGCAAGTTAAAATTGTGTAAATATCATAACACATTTTAACAATCTTGTTAGATTATTCTTATGCACTATCTACAAGCGAAAAAGTTGATAAAAACAATTATATAAATCTCGCATCTTTTTATAGATTTATTTGGAGGATTTTAACAGCGAGATTTGCTTCTATAGTAATTTCTTCCAAAAAAATCAAAAAAGTCTGGATACTAATTTCAGGAAATACCTGTTATTCAGATCCAGACTCTTCTTTCTTAAGTTTTATACAGTTGCTATATCAATTAATGTAAGCTTTTCTATGTCTGTATTTTCCAGACTGGTAATCAAAGCTTCTGCCGTATCCAGAGAAGTCAGCACATTTACGCCGGTTTCAATGGCATTGCGGCGGATCAGGAAACCATCCTTTGCACGTTCCACCCCTGGTGATGGTGTATCGATAACCAGATCAATTTCATGTCCCAGTATTAAATCCATTAAGTTTGGTGATTCCTGCTCAATTTTATTAATACGGATTGCATGAACGCCGTTTTCATTTAATTTCTTCGCCGTACTTCTGGTTGCGTATATTTTATAACCGATTGCTTCAAATCTTCTTCCAATCTCTACTGCATCTTCTTTGTCTGCATCCTTCACAGTCATAATCATATTTTTATATTTCGGAAGGTTTATGCCAGCTCCCAGAAATGCTTTGTAAAGTGCTTCATCAAAGGTTTTCGCAATACCCAGACATTCTCCTGTGGATTTCATTTCCGGTCCCAGGCTGATATCGGCACCGCGGATTTTTTCAAAAGAGAATACCGGCATCTTAATTGCTATATAATCGGCTTCCGGCTGTAATCCGGCTTTATAACCCAGATCTTTTATCTTCGCACCTAAGATTACTTTTGTGGCAAGAGGTACAATTGGAATTCCGGTAACCTTGCTGATATAAGGCACGGTTCGGCTGGAACGGGGATTTACTTCAATTACATAAACCTCTTCCTGACAAACAATAAACTGGATATTAATCAATCCGATTACATGCAGTGACTGTGCCAGCTTTTTCGTATAATTTTCAATCTTAGCCTTAACATTTTCACCCAGGCTCTGTGCGGGATATACCGAAATACTGTCACCGGAATGAATGCCTGCCCGCTCAATATGCTCCATGATTCCAGGGATTAAGATATCATCTCCATCGCATACCGCATCCACTTCGATTTCTTTCCCAACCAGATATTTATCCACCAGAATCGGATGCTCCTGAGCGATACGGTTGATGATACCGATAAATTCATCCACATCTTCGTCATTGATTGCGATCTGCATTCCCTGACCGCCCAATACGTAAGAAGGTCTTACCAGAACGGGATATCCCAGTTCATTTGCCGCTTTCTTCGCCTCTTCAGCTGTGAATACCGTATGACCTGCCGGTCTTGGAATCTGGCATTCTTCCAGAATTTTGTCAAACAGTTCCCTGTCTTCAGCCGCATCCACATTTTCAGCGGAAGTACCCAGAATCGGCACACCCATTTTCATCAGCGCTTCCGTAAGCTTAATGGCAGTCTGCCCGCCAAACTGTACCACCGCTCCGTCCGGCTTTTCAAAACGCACAATATTTTCCACATCTTCCGGTGTCAGCGGTTCAAAATAGAGTTTATCTGCAATATCAAAATCGGTACTAACCGTTTCCGGATTATTATTTACAATAATGGTCTCATAACCTTCTTTCGAAAATGCCCAGGTACAATGTACAGAGCAGAAGTCGAATTCAATCCCCTGTCCGATTCTAATAGGACCGGATCCTAATACCAGAACCTTTTTACGGTCGTTGGTTTCAATTGCTTCATTTTCACTGCCGAATACCGAGTAATAATATGGCGTGCTTGCTGCAAATTCAGCTGCACAGGTATCTACCATCTTATATGCTGCAACAATGCCGTTTTCATAACGCATATCACGGATCTCTTTTTCGGTCTTGCCGGTAAGAGCTGCAATTACATTATCCGGGAATTCAATGCGTTTTGCTTCTTCCAGTAATTCGGTTGTGAATTCCTGCGTCTTAAGTGCCTCTTCCATTTCAACTAAGATAGCAAGTTTATCAATGAACCAGATATCAATCTTGGTAATATCATGAATGACCTCATAGGAAACGCCCTGGCGGATTGCCTCTGCAATCACCCAGATTCTCCTGTCATCAATTTTACCAAGCTGCTTTAACAGGTCATCCCCATGAAGATTTGAGAAATCATATGACATTAAGCTGTCCACATGCTGTTCCAGGGAACGGATCGCTTTCATGAGTGCACCTTCAAAGTTATTGCAGATGCTCATTACTTCTCCGGTTGCTTTCATTTGCGTGGTAAGTGTTCTCTTCGCACTGATGAATTTATCAAACGGAAGTCTTGGAATTTTCACTACACAATAGTCCAGCATAGGTTCAAAACTGGCATATGTTTTTCCCGTTATGGCATTCTTTATTTCATCCAGCGTGTATCCCAGGGCGATTTTAGCTGCAACTTTCGCAATTGGATATCCGGTTGCTTTGGATGCCAGGGCAGATGAACGGCTAACTCGCGGATTCACCTCAATTACACAATATTCAAAGCTGGTTGGATGCAGTGCATACTGAACGTTACAGCCTCCGGTGATCTCCAGTTCACTGATAATATTCAGGGCTGAGGTACGGAGCATCTGGTATTCCTTATCACCCAGTGTCTGTGACGGCGCTACTACGATACTGTCTCCGGTGTGTACGCCTACCGGATCTAAATTTTCCATATTACAAACGGTAATAACGTTTCCTGCGCTGTCACGCATTACTTCATATTCAATTTCTTTCCATCCGGAGATACAGCGTTCTACCAATACCTGTCCTACACGGCTCAAACGCAGACCATTTCCCAGAATCTCAACCAGTTCCTCCACATTTGCGGCAATACCGCCGCCGCTGCCGCCCAGTGTATAAGCCGGTCTTAAAACGATGGGATAACCAATGGTGTTTGCAAACGCAATACCGTCCTCAATATTTTCCACAACCATGGAAGCTGCAACCGGCTCTCCGATTTTTTCCATCGTGCTCTTAAACTCCAGACGGTCTTCCGCTTTTTTAATCGTCATAGAGGTGGTACCGATTAATTTTACATTGTTCTTTTCAAAGAAGCCTTCCTCATCCAGCTCCATTGCCAGATTCAGACCTGCCTGTCCGCCAAGGGTGGGCAGCACGCTGTCCGGTCTTTCTTTTAAAATCAACTGTTTCACAACTTCTGTTGTAAGTGGTTCTATATATACTTTATCAGCAATCTGCTTATCTGTCATAATCGTTGCAGGATTGGAATTGAGCAGTACAACTTCTAATCCTTCTTCTTTCAGTGAGCGGCAGGCCTGTGTACCTGCATAATCAAACTCCGCTGCCTGTCCGATAATAATCGGACCTGATCCGATAACTAATACTTTTTTAATTTCAGGATTCTTTGGCATTATTTTGTCACCTCCATCATTTTCATAAACCGGTCAAATAAGTATCCGGAATCTAACGGTCCCGGACAAGCCTCCGGATGGAACTGTACGGTAAAGATATTCTTACCTGTGTATGCCAATCCTTCGTTAGTACCATCATTTACATTTACAAAAGCCGGTACCGCAACATCTGGATCCAAATTGTCGGTATCAACCACGTAACCATGATTCTGCGAAGAAATGTATACTCTTCCTGTAGCCAGATCTTTCACCGGATGATTGCCGCCGCGATGTCCGTATTTCATTTTATGGGTATCTGCACCGGTAGCCAGTGCCATTAACTGATGTCCAAGACAGATTGCGAAAATTGGAATCTCAGAATGGTATAACTTCTTGATTTCTTCTATAATAGAAGTACACTCTTTGGGATCTCCAGGTCCGTTAGAAAGCATAATGCCATCCGGATTAGATGCCATGATTTCGCTTGCCGAAGTCAGTGCCGGATATACCGTCACTTCACATCCAAGCTGGTTCAATGAACGTGCTATATTTCTCTTCGCTCCTAAATCTAACAGGGCAACTTTCGGGCCATTCCCTTCCAGGACATATTTTTCCCTGCAGGAAACTTTTTCTACAACTTTTCCTGTAGTGTATGCTTTTAATCTGGGGATGATCTCTTCTATATGATAATGCTCATTCGTGGTAATCATGCCGTTCATGGTACCTTTTTCACGAAGAATCTTCGTAAGCGCTCTGGTATCAATTCCTGCAATCCCCGGTATATCATGCTTTTTCAGAAATTCCTGAATGGTTCCTTCACTTCTGAAATTGCTTGGAATCCTGGATAACTCACGCACAATGTATCCATCCGGCCATGGCCTTGCAGATTCCATATCCTCATGGCAGATACCATAGTTGCCAATCAGCGGGTAAGTCATTACCACTGCCTGCCCTGCATAAGAGGGATCTGTCAGAACCTCCAGATATCCTGTCATGGATGTATTAAATACGATCTCACTGATCATTTCCTTTTCGGCGCCGATACTGGTTCCGGTAAATACAGTGCCATCTTCTAATATTAGAAAAGCTTTCATATGCCACCTTGCCCTTTCTTTTTCTTATAATTATAGTAACCATTTTGTGCGAAAAATACTGAATCATGTTCTCACGAAATGCGCAGTTCAACGCATTCCTGACTGTGAATAGTAACTTTCGTTCCTATCTTCGCGCAAAAAAAAAGAGAACGCCACTAAAATCTCAGGCTCCTATAGCCGCAAAATTTTGCCATGCGCTCCCCCTCGAGTCAAACTTGGAAGTCTGAAACCAAATTCAGACTTCTTTGTATCACCACACTATAGGTTCTCAAATTGTTAAGATTCTACCATATCCGCCGACACATTTCAACCTTTTTTTCAATAAATTTTTGGAAATATTTTTTGATTCATAATTTTGGATTGCAGCTTCCAGGCTTTAAACCGCTATTTATACTGGATTGGTATGATTTTCTTGTCAACATCAATAAAATTTTTACTTCAAAAAAAATCCCTGTAATAAAAACCAGACAGGCGGCACAAGCAATGCCGGCAGCATATTCAGAGCTTTACAATCTTTTATTTTTAATATAGAAAGTCCCGAACTGGCAATGAGAAACCCACCCACTATGGAGATCTCCGTCAAAAGTTCCGGTGTTAAAAAACCAGACAATAGTCCTGCCCCCAGATAAATACTTCCCTGCCACACGAACAATACCCCAGCAGTAATTGCCATCCCGATTCCATATGTAGAAGCAAGTACCATAGAAGTCACAAAATCCAGCGCAGCATTGGTGAATAAGTAAGTATTATCTCCATGGAGGGCACTTTCCATCGGTCCCAGTATGGATAAGGTACCAATACAGAATAATAAAATTCCGGTAGCCAGCCCCTGCCCCAGATTGCTGCTGGAAAATTTATTCGTTAACCGCGCAAACCTTCCATCAATATCCAGCATTGTACCAAGCAGGCTGCCAATTGCCAGACTGATAATAAACAATACCGGGAACTGGCTCTTTGGCATATTCTGTACAATTGCATTAATGCCAAGTCCCGCTGCAGCCAGACCCATGGCGTTAAACAGAGCTCCCTGATATTCTTCTTTAATTCCCTTCTTTAACAGACTTCCGATTACGCAGCCTGCCAGAATCGTACCTGTATTTACAATCGTTCCAATCATAATAAATGATCTCCTTCTGCACAAAAGCCTGTTTGAAACATCATTTCATCCTTCTGCACGCTCTTGTTTTTACAAAAATATAAACCCTCCAGCAGATAGAGGGTCAAGAGATTTATTAAAATGAAATTAAATACTTTTATATGGAATCTGTAACTCTGTCACAAACCTGGAGGAATCGTCTGTCATTCCTGCATCAATCAGGGTTATTTCCACAGAATCTCCATCAGGTTCATATCCCTGCTTCTCCATATAAGAGAGTAATTTCAGATAATAGCCTTTGGCTTTCTCATGGGTTCCCTGATACCGGATGGTTACATAGTACGATTCTTTTAAACAGATGGTATCCTCCCGGTATTCATCTTCTTGTTCCAGAAGTACAAAAATCCCGGAAAACTTTTCAAACCTGCGCTTTACCAGATCTTTTCTGGAAACAGACACGCCCACTTTACCAAGAAACATCACTGCCTTTAAATTGTTATTGCGCTCCAGTTCACGAATGGGATATTCCAAATCCTCCCCTACAGGGATCTCTTTTCTGAGATATGCTGCTTTTCGCAAAGGGATCTGTTTCTCTATAATCCGGTCATACACAGTTTCCACCGCATCCTGGATCTGCGTCAGCCGTCTCTGAAGCTTTTTTTCCACCAGTTCCAGTTCTCTTTTCCGGGCTGCAATCTCTTCTTGCTGCCCCCTTAATATGGTAACCATCTGATCAATGTCCTTATTTCCAAAGAAATCAGCGATTTTCTCAATGGGCATGTTAAGTGCCCGGAGATATTTTATCGTATTCAAACGTTCAAACTGTCTGGTTGAATAGTAACGGTATCCGGTACCGGGATCAGTCCGTTCCGGCTTTAGCAGTCCGATTCCATCGTAATACCGCAAAGTGCGTATGTTAACATCAAATAATTTGGCCACTTCTCCGATTGTAAATAATTCTTTCATAAATGCTGTCTCTGCCTGTATAATTCTTTCAGATCTTCTATTGCCATTCCCATGTCTAATATGTGAAACCCAAAATAAATCTCATTCATAATCTGTGCGTCTGCCTGGTCAAAAATATCACGGCTCTTTTCTCCTGTCATATAGTGCCAGCAACGGTAAAGATAGCCGCTCCAATACATCACTTCATTGGTGTATTTATTCCCGGCACCTTTTAATCCTCCGGCTTCCTGCCCCAGTAATTCCAGCAGATAAGCTTCCCCAGCCCATTGAAGTCTGTCATAATCCTCATCTAACCCTGCTGCCACGCTGCTCTTCATAAATACCTTTATAAAATCAGGGCTGTCATATCCCATTTTCAGGGAAAGCTCAAACAACCGTCCCTGTATATTGCAGAGCTGTCGTTCAATCAGACTTAAGTTTTTCATCATATTCGGCCGCCCCCATTCAGTATTTCATCAAAATAGCGGCCCTCCCTTCGGTGTTTTCGGCAAATTTCCTCTGCTCTGCTAATCTCACCTGCACGGTTCGCCTCACACATTTTCCGGGAATAAGCCCTTTCTTTTTCTCCTATGGGAAGATTCTCTATGACGCGTATCTGCTTACATGCCCGTTCACTGACCGCTGCATACTGCTTGTCAGCTTTCAGTGCACTGAGGCTGCTCATCAATGCCGCATCCGTAATTTCACAGGAAAAAAAACGCTCCAGGACAACAAACATGCGGTCACTCACCACATAGCCGCTTATCATATCACAGTCTTTCGCAATATTTTTAAATTTCTCGTAGTAAGGCGTTCCTTTCATTTCTTCCATTCTGCCTCTGTTCAGCGCAATGAGCATCGCCCAGTCTATACTCACCTCTAGATTTAATATTTTTAACCCGGTCAGGTCCACTTTTACCGTATACATCCTGGCCTCGGGAAAATTGCATATGAGAGACATTGGCTGACTCTGATTTGTTCCCATATAAAAGCCTTTGCCAAAATCACAAAACTCACTGCTGATTGGACGAATTGCTCCCTGGATCCCCCTTTTTGAGCCATGGTACAGCATCAGGCTTTTTTCAGAAGTAATGACCACCGCATCCTTTTGCAATTCCTCAAAATCAATATGATTATCACGACAGATCATACGAAGGCTGTTAATTGCCACTGCTGTTGGCTCACAATGACCATTTTCCCATCGATTCACCGTGGCAAAGCTGACACCCAGTACTTTTGCGAGCTGAGTCTGGCTAAGCCCGGCACGCTTACGAATTTCCTTTACCATCTCAGAACTTTTCATATCCGCCCTCCACCCGGGAGCGTGCCTGAATGTTTCAAACACCCTCTGATAAATTTCTACCAATATCATACCATGGTCGTTTTTTGATTACAAGTCGATGTGTGCCTAATATAGCAAAATTTTACAAAAAACTTGAACATTTTAGGGATATTTTATCTCAGAATGCAAAAACTAATAGAAAAACAAAAGTGCAGGTTGAAATATAAGAAGAAAGGAACTGCCAAAAACAATACAGCCTGTGAAATCGGCAGAATCATTTTATGATATGGTGACGGAACATGATTAACAACGAAGAACTTCCAATTGGATTTACAATGGAAATGGCGATGCATTCCGATGTATTAAATCGTTTTGCAGGCCTGTCAAAGCAAGAACAGCAGAAAATAATTAATGGTGCAAAGAACATTAACAGCCACGATGCAATGCGCAGCTATGTAGAGAATATTTTTAACAATGGTATGCAATAAAATATAAAAAGAGTTCCGGTAAACAGCATACTCCATACCTGCTGTTACCGGAACTCTTTTCTATGAAAAACATGCTAAATTTAACTTACACTTTCTTCCGTCTTTCTATCGGGATACATCGTTTTCATCTTTTTCATTATCATAAAATAAGCTATGATCAGCGGTATGGCGGCTCCAATCCAGGCAAGAGGATTGGACCAGCATGCGCCTGCAAATCCCAGAACTCCCGACAGAAAAATTGCTGCAAAACAGCGCATTACCAATTCCATTACTCCTGCCAGAGTTGGCACAAAGCTCTTGCCAAGGCCCTGCAGGGTAAACCGGAAAACAAAAAGCAGAGCCAGTACAAAATACAGGCTTCCGTTAATCCGCAGATATACCTGTGCCAGATTCAGTACCTCCGGCTGTCCGGGGCCCACAAAGATTCCCGCAAGCTGGTAGCCGGCAAAGATATTCAAAAGTCCCATCACGATACTGAATCCCACGGAAATCAATGCACACTGGAATACTCCTTTGCGGATACGGTCTATTCTCCCTGCTCCCATATTCTGGGCTGCATAGGTACCCATCGTAGTTCCAAATGAATTCATCGGCTGGGTGGCAATACTGTCAATCTTCTGTGCCGCTGTGTATGCCGCAACAGACACCGCACCAAGTCCATTCAACGCATATTGCAGGATTACTGCACCAATTGCGATTATGGACATCTGAAATGCCATAGGAAGGGCAATTTTCAGATGCAGAGAAACCTCCCAGGATGTCACGCGAAAGTCTTCCTTTCTCGGAATGAGAATTTTCAGGCGCTTCATCATATACCACAGACATAATAAGCCGGACACCAACTGAGCCAGAATCGTTGCCCACGCTGCGCCTGCAACCCCCATTTTAAAATTTAGAATCAATACAAAGTCCAGAATGATATTCAGTATACATGCAATAATCAAAAACAGAAGTGGCGTCTTACTGTCGCCAACTGCCCGGATTATATTCGACAGCATATTAAACAGCATACATGCCGCCGTACCGGCAAAAATAATAACCAGATAGCTCCATGCATCATCAATAATCTCCGGCGGTGTCTGCATCAGTTCCAGAATCGGCCTGGTCAGAGGTACTGCGATTAAAGTCAGTAAGATCGTAACTGCAAGACTGACCATCACACCAACTGCAATACTGCGGCGGACTCCATTTTCATCGGAAGCCCCAAACCTCTGAGATGTTACGATGGACAAGCCTGCGGTAAGACCCATTGCAAATCCCAATATCAGGAAGGTAATGCTTCCCGTACACCCCACTGCTGCAAGTGCTTCGACACCAATCGTTCTGCCTACAATTAAAGTATCCGCCATGCTGTAAAACTGTTGAAATATATTTCCAATCAGCAGCGGAATTGTAAAGAACAGGATCAATTTCGCCGGTTGCCCGGTTGTCATATTTTTTGTCATAGTTGCTTCCCCCTTTTTTATTTTAAACAAACACGGTCTATTATAGTATCTGACTGAAAAATTAAAATGTAATTTCTTGTACAGTTCATGTAGTATTTTGCATTCTGCCTTGCATCCCCTCCAAAACCGTGTATAATAAAATTATAAAAGCCCCGGAGTGATGACACATGTGCAATCAAAACTACGATATTACATACGAAGATTTAAACCCAACATTCTTATACTTCTGTACCCTGAAGCGGAATGAAGAAGAGACCAATTACCATTGTCACGATTTTATCGAATTCTCCATCATTTTGAAAGGAGAAGGTGCACACGTGATTGACGGCGAAGTTTGTCCCGTTAAAGAAGGAGATTTCGTCATTTACAATCCTGGTACCTATCACAGAAGTCTTGTAACTTCTGCGGATAACTGTGCCCTGGAGTGTTTTCTCTCCTTTTCCGAGGTGCATTTTAAGAACCTCCCCAAAGGACAGATGCCGCTGATAAACGGGGAAAACATCATTGCCATGGATGCAATCATTAAACAGGAAATCTTTAAAATTTGTTCTGCAATGGAAAAGGAATACCAGTCCTGGAAGCCTGGACGATACTTTATGCTGAAATCTTATCTCATTCAGATAATACTATTGATCATAAGAGAACAGCAGGACTCTCAGAAAGTTCCAAATGGCTGTATCTTTGAATCCACAAGCCGTAAATATGTTGTCAAAAAAATTATTCATTATTTCAGTCAGCACTATTCCGAAAAAATATCTCTGGACCAGATCGCCCAGAACATGTATCTGAGTACTTTTTACATTTCCCGTATTTTTAAAAGCGAAACCGGTGAATCTCCCATTAACTATCTTATTAATTTAAGGATGGAAAAGGCACGGGAATTAATAGAAAAAGAAGAAGCGATCAGTGTACAGAATGTTGCTGCCTGTGTGGGATATGATGATGTATACCATTTCAGCAAATTATTTAAAAAACATTATGGGGTTGCTCCTTCTAAATATCGTATGGGAAACAAACTGGAATAAGCTATGAAGTTGAGGTGAAGGAATGGCATATACCGAACTGATCAAAAACTTTGAACGTATACGGGATTACATGAGAGAATTCTATATATATGGTTTTAAAAGCAGAGAAGAATTCGAAAAGAAAAGCAGCCGCTCATACGACAATGAACGGCGCAGAATTGAAAGCTATCTTGGGGATTATATGGACTTTCGAATGACTTACGGAGGAAAAAATGTATTCCTTTCCATCGACAGCAGAACCTGTGTACATAATCCTCTTTATAAGGCATGGAAAGCAAAAAGCTTTACCAACGGCGATATTACTCTGCACTTTATTTTATTTGATATTTTAAATGAACCGGAAATTTCTTATACATTAAAAGAAATAACGGAAATCATTGATACCTCATACCTATCTCTTTTCCAATCCCCTTTACTTTTTGATGAATCTACCGTCCGGAAAAAATTAAACGAATACATAGATCTGGGATTGATGAAGGGAGTGAAACAAGGGAGACAAATTCTTTACAGCAGAATCGGAACCCCGAATCTTTCTACCTGGAAGGATTCATTGAACTATTTCTCGGAAGCTGGACTTTGCGGTGTCATAGGCAGCTTTTTGCTGGATCAGACCGGCTTTAATGACAAAACCTACTCTTTTAAACATCATTATATCACACATGCATTGGAGAGCGAGGTTCTCTGTCAGCTTCTCCATGGAATTTCACAAAGACGTAATGTAACCATTACCAATATTACAAACAGATCTGATCATATAAATTCCTGGGATCTGGTCCCCCTAAAAATATTTGTCAGTGTCCAAAACGGAAGACGCTATCTTATGGGCTATAGCCTAAAATACCACAGAATTAATTCCTACCGTCTTGACTATATAACTGGCGTAAAAACAGGGGATATCGCAGAAAATTTTAATCAGTTTCGGGACAAACTGGTAACTATGCAAAAATTCATGTGGGGTATCTCATGCGGCCGGTGTACCACACTGGAGCATGTGGAATTCACCGTTTCCATTGAAGAGGGGGAAGAACACATTCTTCAGCGCCTGGAACGGGAAAAGCGCTGCGGAACGATTCAGCGGGTTGATCCAAATACCTGCCGTTTTATTGCCGATGTATATGATACCAGTGAAATGATTCCGTGGATTCGGACATTTATATGCCGGATCACTTCTTTGAACTTTTCAAACAGAACCATTGAAAACCAGTTTAAGAAGGATATTCTGGACATGTATGCATTGTATGAAACTGAGTAATGGTAAGCAGCAGACGGGATCTAACTTTTAACTTACCGGGTGTATTTGAGAGCTTTGGAAAATCAGGAGGATAAACATGGTATTATTTCACGAAATTTACAGCTGCTACTATCATACAGTATCCAAAATCTTATCTGCATCCGTAAGGGGAAGCCTGACCGAAAGTGAGATGCTGACGCTCATAAAAGAATACGCTTTTGCCGAAAGTCATCTAGCCATTATACCTGCACTGAAAAATGAAAACTGGCAGTTAGTAGACGAAAAACTGCAGACGCCGCTGGTTCACCAACCATCCACAGGGCTTACCACACTGCAGAAACGATGGTTAAAAGCAATCAGCCTGGATCCCAGAATCAGGCTGTTCTCAGTTGATTTTACAATTTTAGAAGATGTGGAACCACTGTTTACACCGGATAATTACGTTGTATTTGACAACTACAATGATGGAGATGACTATGAAAACGAACATTATATTCGTATTTTTCAAGTCCTGCAAAAAGCCATACATGCCCATAAAAAAGTACTTATTCAGTATATCAGCCGGAAGAACAACCAAAGAACTATTTCCTGTACCCCATATCAATTTGAATATTCGGAAAAAGATGATAAATTCCGTATTCGGATTTTAGGATGCCGCTATGCCAATATTCTCAATGTCAGCCGCATCCAGGAATGTGACATTCTGGATGAAGAAGGTATCCCTCTCAGGGAATCCAGAAACATAATTTCTGATTATCTGATTTTGGAACTTTTAGACGAAAGAAATGCTCTGGAACGTGTTATGCTTCATTTTGCACACTTTGAAAAAGAAGCCCTGCGCATCTCGGAGCAGAAATACCGAATAAAGATATATTATGAGCGGGATGATGAAACAGAAATGCTTATAAGGGTATTGTCATTTGGACCATTTGTAAAAGTAACGGAACCGGAACATTTTGTAGATCTGATTAAAAAAAGACTGTTAATGCAGAAAAGTTGTGGACTCAAATAAGAGTTCGCAACTTTTTTTCCGTGATAAATACATAATTTTCCATTAGACTATAGCTGCAAGGCTGCTTCAGTTGTGTGTCAGATCTCACTGCGGTGCGCCAGGGTCTTCCAAAGCGTATGCCAGAGCAATGTTGCGACAACCGCAGGTTCGAATCCTGCCCGGGTTATTCACCTGGCCAAGTGGTTTTGGTGTGCTTAACAGGCACAATCTGCTGTGCTCATCACACAGAATTTAACAATTAACTATATACAGACATCCGCCCAGGCAGAAACCGGAGCATGGGATTGCATCATTACCGGTAAAGCCTCCATGTATCAAATGCCTTGCCTGAAAAAGGATATCGTTTCACATAGGCATCTGTGCAGAAGCGTGCGCTTTTTAATGGCACGTACTTCCCCCAATGTCAGCGTCAGACTTAATTTTTCAGCCGCATTTTATACATTGGATGTCTGTATCTCAACAAATCACCAGGAGGTGTATCTATGCGTACTATTATTCAGGAAAATCAAAGAGGCCTGCTCTTTAAGAATGGAAAATTTGTGAAATTACTGGAGGCCGGAAGATATTTCACGTTTGGCAATCAAAACATTGAAATTGTTTCCCTTGACGGACCGCTTGCTTCTGACTCCTGTTCATCGGAAGTTCTGCTTCTGAATGAAAAGGTTGCAAAACAAACAGACTCAGTAGATGTGGCTGATGAAGAGCTTGCACTCCATTTTATAAACGGAAAATTTGAAGAAATACTCAGAAGAGGTAACTATACATTCTGGTCTGTCATTCAAAAACATGATTTCATAAAAACCAGCATCCAGACCCCGGAGATTGCTGACGATATCCCACAATTTATCTTCAGCAAAATCCCCACATACCTTTATACCAAAATTGAGGTAAAAGAATATCAGAAAGCCCTTCTCTATTTTGACCAAAAGCTGGTAAAGCTCCTTGATGCAGGAACTTACTATTACTGGAAGTGCAGCACAAAGATTGATTACAGCCTGGTTGATACCCGTCTTTCCCAAATGGATATCAACGGACAGGAAATACTCTCCCAGGACAAAGTTGCCCTGCGCATTAATTTTGTATGTACTTATAGAATTACGGATTACATAAAAATATTTACGGAAATCGACAATTATGAGGAACAAATGCATGTTGCGGCACAGTTTGCCCTGCGGGATTATATCAGTAAATACAGGATTGATGAAATCCTGGAAAACAAAGAGCAGATTTCTATTTACGTTTTTGAAAAGCTGAAAGAAAAGTCCAAAGAACTGTATATCGATATTACAGATGCAGGAGTCAAAGACATTATTCTCCCGGGTGAAATCCGCGATATTATGAATACCGTGCTAATTGCAGAAAAACGTGCACAGGCAAACGTAATTACCCGCAGAGAAGAAGTCGCCTCAACACGGTCACTGCTGAATACCGCCAGACTAATGGATGAAAATACAACGCTCTATAAGCTGAAAGAACTTGAGTATCTGGAAAAAATATGTGAGAACGTAGGTAATATTTCCCTAAACGGAAGCAGCGGCCTGCTTACACAGCTATCCGCTATCTTACATGGCGGAGAGGCTTCCTGATATTTAAGTCAGTTACTATTTCATATAAAAGTTAGAGTGTGTTTGAAAATCTATCCCACCATCTGCCGGGAAGCAATTTTAAACACGCTCTGGCTTACAATCACAGAAAGGAAAAATATGATCACTATTAATGGAACTTACACTACCGCTAAGATATTTTCAGATAACCTTGAAATAAGTGCCCGGAATCAAATTGAAGAATTATGTAATCAGGAGTTTGTCTCCGGCTGTCAAATCCGCATTATGCCGGACGTTCATGCCGGAGCCGGATGTGTCATTGGTTTTACGGCTGGTAATCCCCAATATTGTTGGGGTGGATATCGGCTGCGGAATGCTCACGGTAGAACTTGGCAAGACCGGGATCAATTTCGAAAAACTTGATCGGATAATAAACCAGTATATTCCCAGTGGGAAGCATGTCCATGAAGGTAGAATCGCACGGTTTCCGGAACTGTTAAATCTGGAATGCTACCGTGGATTAAAAGACACAAAAAGGCTGGAAAGAAGTATCGGAACTTTAGGCGGCGGAAACCATTTTATAGAAATTGATGCCGCTGACGATGGCAGCCAGTATCTGGTTATCCACACCGGAAGCCGAAATCTGGGGAAACAGACAGCCGATTATTACCAGGATATGGCGTATGACCTGCTCCGGGGCAAAGATAAAATCTTAGAAAGGCAAAACCAGATTATTCAGGAATATAAAGCAGCCGGTAAGCGAAAAGAAATCCAAAGCGCAATTAAAGAACTTAAAAGCAGCTACAAGTGGAACGTAATCAGCATCCCCAAAGGCCTCTGCTATCTCACAGGAGAATACCGGGACATGTATCTTGCTGATATGAAAATCTGTCAGAAGTTCGCCTCATTTAACCGCATTACCATCGCACAAATAATACTGGATAAACTCTTTGGCATGACAATAAACGATTTTCCATTCTTTGAAACCATACACAACTATATCGACCTGGACAACAATATCGTGCGAAAAGGAGCGGTATCTGCCAAAGCCGGAGAAAAGCTCTTAATTCCCATCAATATGCGTGACGGAAGTTTAGTCTGTATGGGGAAGGGAAATGAAGACTGGAATTATTCCGCCCCTCATGGTGCCGGCAGATTATACAGCCGATCAGATGCCAAAGAGAAGTTTACCCTGGCTGAATTTGAATCTTCTATGGAAGGTGTTTTTACAACCTCTGTAGGTACTTCCACTCTGGATGAATGTCCGATGGCATATAAAAACATGGATCATATTGTCCGCAATATCGCTCCAACTGCAGATATCATGCAAATAATACGCCCTGTTTATAACTTTAAGGCAGGTTAATTTCTACCGGACCTGATATACGTTTATCTCCATCATAACAGGAGGCGCAGCCTGTTACGCCACGCCTCCTGATATTTGCATTAAACTTAAACGAATTCTCTTTAATTTTTTTATTTCCCATCTCTTCCCTTTTATTTTTCTTTGACAATTTCTATTTCTGATGCAATCAGCACATCATCTTTTAGTTCTCCCTTAACAATCAGCAGCGCATCCAACTCAAGGTCAGAACTGCTCCCTTCTACAGGGTCACTGGATTGTCCATCCTCGCTTTTCGTCCTTACTGTAAATTTGGTATTATCTGTATACTCCAAATTTTTCATATTACCAGTATTTCCTGCGGAAAAAGAACCATCTGCGTTTGCTGCTGCACCCAATTCGTCAATCGTAATTTTATAGCCGTCCATAGATGCAATCGTCCCTTTTAATTCTGAGCCGGATGCGCTGCTTTTCTGGCTTTTTTCAAGTTCTACACTCCCCTCAGTTGCCACATATGGTTCGTTGGAACTTGAGCCCATGGCTTGCTTTGTGCTTGGCTTTTCTGCCGATTCAACTGCTCCTCCTGTCCCTTCTGGTGCATCTGAATTTTCACCTGCTTCGTTTTTCTCTCCTGATGCATCTGAATTTTTATCTGTTCCGTTTTCCTCTCCTGATGCATCTGAATTTTTCCCTGCTCCATTTTCCTCTCCTGGTGCATCTGAATTTTTTCCTGCTCCACTTGTCTCTCCAAGTGCTCCTGCTGTCTCATTTGCTCCACTTGTATCTCCTGCCGATTCTGCACCATTGCATCCTGCCAGCGCCAGCCCCAGTGTCAGTATTCCAATTGCAATAAATTTGTTTTTCCTCATACTATCTCCTTTGCCTGATTACAATATTAATTAGTTACGTCTTCCTAAAAACAATAACAATCGAATCTCTAAAATATCTCTAAAATGTCTCCAATGTAAGGGGAAAATGCCGAAAATCCAATATTTTATGATATCTCTAAAACCATTACTTTTTATGTATGTTACAAAAAAAATAGTAAAAGCATGTTTGAAAGAAATTGTTACTCTCTTATCAAACACACTTCCACTATTTACCATCATTCCTTATCTGTTAACCCATTACGGATTTAATTCCGCTATCCTGGTAACTCCTACAAAAATCTCCTGAATCTTATACCATGTTCTATAATCAACAATCCCTGTTTCCGGCAAACCGAAAACATCCTGGAATACCCGTACTGCATTCTGTGTACCTTCTCCATAAATGCCGTCCACTGCAATTTTCGGAATCAGTGGATACGCATTGGAAATGGCATTTAACTGTTCCTGAATCTGCCTTACTTTATCGCCGCTGGACCCGATGTCCAGGCTGTAGCCCGGCCAGGATGATGGAACTCCCGCGATTTCTTCCGCACTATTAATATACATACTTTCACCATAGTAATAACGAAGTATTTCAATAGGCGTATAGCCCTGGTCTCCAAGCGTCTTGGAACCCCACTGGGTCATCCAGTTTGGACACTGGACTCTCTGTCCATCACAATACTGTGTCAGAATTGGCTGTTTTACATTTGGCCTGGAAAGGTAATTACTGAATACATCATCCACTACTTCCGAAATACTCTCAAATATATTTCTGCCATAGATCCATTTATGGTCAAATGCTGTTGATGAAGTAATGGTAAAATCAAATCCTTTGTTCCGGTACCATTCCGTATAAACTCTGTTTAACGTAAAGGACATAATAGCAAGTACATTCGCTTCAATTGTAGCCCTTGGCCAGGTTGCATAGATCTCACTGGACGCTACATTTTTAATATAATCTTTGTATCGAATGTAGTAATCCGTTGCTGTTGTATCCCGCGGGGAGCCGTCATGCACCACCACAAATTCCGGAATAACAACCCGGCTTAAAACAATCTCCCCAATCTGGTTCACGGGCTTGATTTCGGCTTCCGCAATCTTAGGGGGATAGTTACCGTAAAGCGTATGTGCCGGAATTACGATTGTATCAATCCCCTCATTTCCAGCCAGAGGACGCAGCCGCACTTCCTGCAATGCCACCTGATCCGCCAGAATTTCCGTACCATTAATCGTAATTGTCTCAAATCCTTCCGCAGTAATCCGAAGGGTATACTCCGAATAGGGCTGTGTCTCCGATGGTGCAAGACTGTATTCCAGAGGCGGCGTTGCCAATTCTATAGCTGCCGTCTGACCTGTACTGTCTGTTGAAACTTTTTCTACTGTACTTTCTGGGTCTCCTGAATAAGAGATATCTATCGTCGCGTCTGCAACCGGCGTGGCACGCTGGTTTGACAGTACACGTATCTGTAAACGCCCCCGGGACGGGGTGTCCTGCTGCATGGCTTTGATTAAATTATTTGACATGCCTGACCTCGCAAATATCCTGTCATCTATAGTATATGCAGAAATTTTCTATATGTATACGATATTCGCTGTCCGCCTTGTAAACAATACCGGAAAAAGCTGCGAAAAAAGGTTTATGATCCTCCATTTCGCAGCTTAAGCACTGTTATCATGAAACAAATATCCTGTAATAATCAGGCAGGCTCTTTAAATTTTTCAATCAAAATCCTGCGATAATCAGACAGACATTGTTCACAATACATTTATCAATTATCGAAACTTTTCCTATTACAGAATTTTCATAACATCATTGAACATAACGACTACCATCAGAACCATAAGCGCCATTAGTCCAATAAAATGCACCATGCCTTCTTTTTCCGGGCTGATCCGTTTTCCCCGGATAGCTTCCAGAATTAAAAACACAAGCCTGCCTCCATCTAAAGCAGGAAGTGGAAGCAGATTCATGACTCCAAGATTGGCAGTTAATAATATGGAAATGTTCAGCATATTCAGCCAAACCAGAAAACCGCCGCCCTCTTTGGCGCTTTCTTCGTAAGTATCTCCAATAATAGTTACCACGCCTACCGGTCCTGACATATCGTTAATACCTACCTGACCTCTGACAAGCATCTTCAGACTTCCAATCGTGGTATCGATCCAATACTTTACCTCATACGCACTGTACTTCAGGGTGCTTAGTGGATTCCCTTTTACTCTGGTTCCCGCCGGAGTAATGCCGAATACGTATCTGCCGCTGTCCGTCTTTTCAGGTGTCATCTGAACGGTATGACTTTCCCCATTCCGTTCATAAGTAAGCGTTACCGGTTTACCCTGGTTAAAGGTGACATAATTATTGATTTCCCTGGAAACTCTTATATTCTTGTTGTTCATCTTAGTTATAACATCGCCTTCTTTTAACCCGGCTTCTGCGGCAGGAAAGCCTTTTGTAACGGCACCTACTACAGGTGAATCATGGCCAATGCTGCCGATGATAAACAACGCCAGCACAAAGGCTAAAATAAAGTTAAAGATCGGACCTGCAGCGATAACAGAAATCCTCGCCCAAACGGATTTACTGCCAAAAGACCCATCATCACCCGCAGCCTCGTCTTCCCCAAGCATCATACAGGAACCGCCAAAGGGAAGCAGTTTCAGGGAATACCTGGTTTCACCTTTTGTGGTGCTTACCAGTCTGGGTCCCATACCCACTGAAAATTCTGTAACGGTGATTCCATTTAATTTCGCCAGAATAAAATGTCCCAGCTCATGGATAATAATGATAATACTAAATATTAAAATAGCAATAACGATTTTCAATCTACCACCTGCTTTCAATCAATTCATAAGTTGCCTGTTCCGTAGCCAGTATCTCTTCCACAGTTGGATTCTGGATGGTCTTATGTTCCTCCATACAGTACATAATGATATCATAAATATCCAGGAAACGGATTTCCTTATGTAAAAATTTACTGACTGCACGCTCGTTGGCTGCATTGAATACCGTCGGCATAGAACCACCTGCTTTCGATGCCTGAAATGCCAGCGGCAATCCAAGAAAGGTATCCATATCCGGTTTTTCAAAGGTAATCTGTGATAACTTCCAAAAATCCAGCCGTTCTCCACCCAGATACTTACGATCCGGATAGTAAAGGGCATATTGTATCGGCAGCTTCATATCCGGTGTTCCCAGTTCTGCCATAATCGCTCCGTCTACATATTCCACCATGGAATGGATGATACTCTGCGGCTGTATCACTACTTGTATTTTATCCAAATCTACTCCAAACAACCACTTGGCTTCCATAACTTCCAAACCTTTATTTACCAATGTTGCCGAGTCTATGGTAATTTTCTGTCCCATTGCCCAGTTTGGATGCTTCAAAGCATCTTCCAGCCGGACTTTTTCTAAAAATGATTTCGTTTTCCCACGGAAAGGACCGCCTGATGCCGTCAAAAGTATTTTACCGATTCTTTTTGGATTCTCGCCGTTTAGAGACTGGAAAATAGCGCTGTGTTCACTGTCCACAGGCAAAATCCGCACACCCCGTTCTTCTGCCAGAGGCATAATAATATGTCCTGCCGTTACCAAAGTCTCCTTATTCGCCAGTGCAATGTCTTTTTTCGCCTTAATTGCTTCAATTGTGGGCAGTATTCCAATCATCCCCACGATGGCAGTGACCAGAATCTCTACCTCCTGCAGTGTAGAGATTTCAATTAATCCCTCCATGCCGCTTACAACTTTTACATCCAGGTCTTTTATGGATTCCCTTAATACCGAAGCGGATTTTTCATCCCAGACTGCTGCTGCCTTTGGCTTAAATTCCCGAATTTGTTTTTCCAAAAGCACAATATTACTGCCTGCTGCCAACGCAGCAACCTGCAAGTCATTATTTTCCCTTACTACTTCTAATGTCTGGGTTCCAATAGAACCTGTGGATCCTAACACCGCTATCGTCTTCATAAAAAATCCTCTCTTGTTCTTTCCCAGAGTGCGTTTGAAAAATCATTTCCGTAATCTGCCCGCCTCATCTGAGCAGGCACTATTTCAAACAGTCTCTGATTCTTAATTAAAAAGTGTTGCTAAAAAGTAAATAACCGGAGCCGTAAAAATCACACTGTCAAAGCGGTCTAATATTCCGCCATGCCCCGGTATCAGCTTGCCGTAATCCTTGATATCATGGTTTCTCTTAATAGCAGAAGCAGCCAGGTCGCCCACCATGGAAATCAATGCGCCAATTCCGCAGATCACCGCATAGACTGCAATCTGATTCTGTGCCTCCAGATATTTACCAATTACAGCAGCATAAACTGCTCCCAGAAGTGCAGCGCCGACCACTCCGCCAACTGCCCCTTCTATGGATTTTTTCGGACTTAACTTCGGAGACATTTTATGCTTTCCAATTAATACCCCTACACAGTAAGCACAGGTATCGCATCCCCAGGAACACAGGAAAATCAGCCATACGATAAATGCACCATCCTGGAGATTTCTCGTCTGAAAAATATAGGACAGCATCACAGATACATAGGCTACGCCAAAAAATCCTGCCATAACCTGCTCTGCTTTATATTTGGGAAAAGTAAACACATAGACAAACATAAATGCCACCAGCAGAAAAATCAGCCCTATCATACTATATGCTTCAAATCCAAAAAGTAACATGAAATAGTGACCAACTGTTCCGATATAACCGACCAATGCCAGTCCATGGGTCTGTTCGGATTCCACATTCATCGCTCTGTAAAGTTCATTCAAACCGATCAGAGATATCAGAAGTAACGTTACAAACAGCACATATCCTCCTGAGATAATAGTCA
>Ga0137302_10365_pt1 | contig 24880 bp, 15 predicted proteins | sample Ramsor2O_GlcNAcB_FD_97184 | JGI IMG/M metagenome (GOLD analysis project Ga0137302, IMG submission 97184) | Mouse cecal microbial communities from Vienna, Austria - N-Acetylglucosamine amended with D2O_GlcNAcB | ecosystem: Host-associated > Mammals > Digestive system > Large intestine > Cecum... | reverse complement strand
AGTTCCGGATTTTTGCAGTCCTTAGAGATAGCTGCTGTTTTCCAGACAGACCACCGGTTAGTTATCATGGATTTCCCTTCTGGATTTTTAATAGGCTGCACTGCGACCCAATTTGCATCCTCAACCCCAGCCGTATTCAAATTTCCATTGTAAGTTGCAATGTTAGACATCCAGTCACTGGATAACGATCCCAATAAATCCCTGCTGATCTTTTCTGAAGTTTTATCATAACCTGCTGTTGCATATTCCGGATCCAGGAGTCCTTCCACATATAATTTATTTAAAAATTCCAATGTCTTTTTGAACCCGTCTGTAGTATCCTTGAAAAATACTTTTCCATCTTCACCTACATCCCAGCGGCATTCCGCATTGCCGGAACGATACAGTCCAAAAGCTTCTCCAAAACGATAAATATCACGCACATTAAATGTTGCCGTTAATGGTATTTCATCCGCCTTTCCATTTCCATTTGGATCCTGGGTCTTAAAGGCCTTTAAAACGTTGTACCAGTCATCCAGGGTTTCCGGTACCTCAAGATTTAATTTATCCAGCCAATCTTTACGGATCATTGACACATTCGGACATACATTTGCTCCCGGATCAGTCAATTCTCCTGTTTCCAACTCTTCTGCTGTATTTATAAATCCTTCTCCAAATCCGGGGTATGCATATATATTACCGTCTGCCGCCGTTATTCCCGAACGTACTACCGGATATTTCTCCATAAGCTGGTTTAAATAATAGGCATTTTCATCAATTAATTGGTTTAAAGGCATTGCAATACCATCAAATCCCAGTTGATCGGCATTTGCTTCCCAGGGTATGACAAAGATATCCGGTAAATTTTTACCTGACGCCAGCCTGGTTCCCATCACCTGATCATAATCATTAATTGGAATTGCTTCCCATACGATTTTAACACCGGTCAACTTTTCAAACTCTTCATATACAGGAAGATTGTCATTGTAACTTTTTGTTGCAAACCAATTATCCATGGTTGCTATAGTCAATGTCTCTTTGCCGGGTTCCGCCAGCGGCAGTTGGGGTTTTTCAGCTTTTTTTACCGTCTCAGTTCCCTGTGCTTCCGTTTTTTGTTCCCCCTTTGATTCTGCCTCTACTTCTCCTTTTGTTTGTGCACAACCTGCTAATAAACTCACTGCTAATGCTCCTGCTACTACTCCTGTCATTTTCTTGTACCTTCTCATCCTTCTTCCTCTCTTTCTTCATAATCATATGTTTTATTCATTATGTAGTACATTAATTGAGTTCGCATTGGGTTTTTTTTGTTTATTTTGTATATTTCCATTATATTAATAATTTATTAGTTTGTCTTAACTCATTTTGCGGACATTTTTATATACTAACATATATTGACATATTTTCTTAATCAGTAATTTATGTTATACTATTTAATCATATCATTAAGAAGAAGGTGCGCTACATGGAAAATAATCCCAGTTTCAATGCCATGCATCAGGACGAAACTGCTGATAACAATTATCATGATCTGGTAAATAATTTTGAAATTACTTATAAAATCACACTTCCAACCGAACAGCTGAATGCCCTGATACATTATCATGAATGCTTTGAAATTATATTTTATATCTCTGCAAATATAGAAGCCTATATTGACGATATCCATTACGATCTTCATTCACAGGATGTTTTAATTGTTCCTCCCAGGAAGTTACATAAAATTATTTATCCGGAAAAACAAAATTATATCCGTTATGTGTTCTATTTTACAGAAGACCACATCAAAAATGCTTTTAGCCCCACTTTGGTAAAAAAAGCTTTAAATTTATTTCTGAACCGGTCTTATCAAAAAGCTTCGCTGTCTGTACCTGACTTCATCCGTATTAACAGTTTGTTCTCCAATATGTATCACCATAAAAGCCAATTCTCTTCCGCCAACCTGTATTTACTAAATACATACTCCTCCGTGATTCTCCAGGAACTTTACGTCATATTTAAAAACCTGCCTGCCTATGAAAAAGCAGAGACAGATATGTCCCCGGTAGAGCAAATACTTAAGTATATTAACGGGCATTATTCCGAAAATATTTCCCTGGAGGATTTTGAGAAAATTTTTTATCTGGATAAATCATACATATGCAGAGTATTTCGTAAGACCATGGGAATATCCCTGGTGAATTATCTTCAGCATAAACGAATTCTGGAAGCACAGCAATTACTTTTAAACAGCGATGAATCCATCATTGATATCAGCCTGGAATGCGGATTCAACAATATACAGCATTTCTACCGCGTATTTAAAAAGGTTACTCATTTGACACCAAATGAATTTAAAAAGCATCAGACTAGTTCTGTTCTGGGACAATCCTTCGTACCCTTGGAAAATCCCAACAAGTAAAGTCGTACTAAAAAAGGAAGCAGCTGTTCCGGTTATACTTAACCGGAAACAGCTGCCTCCTTTTTTTGAATGAGTCCATTTTAAAATGTTTGGCTTATATCACTATCATACAATTTAACATTCCAAAACTTTAATTTTACTACCATGTTGTTATTTTACGATACAAAGATTTGATTTTACTACCATGTTATTTTACGATACAAAGCTTTATTTTTACTACTATGTTATTTTACGATACAAAGCTTTATTTTACTAACCATGTTATTTTACGATATAAAACTTTATTTTTACCGCTGTACTACTTTATAATATTAAGCCAAATACTATCACTTTTATTATTATAAGTTTTAACCGTAATCTTTACTTTACCTTTTTTCAGTGCCGTTACTTTTCCGCTTGCACTTACTGTAGCAATTTTAGGTTTACTGGAGGTGTAGGTTACTTTACCTGCACTTCCCTTTGAAAGGGTCGTCTTCAGTTTCATGGTTTTCTTTACTTTTAATCTGTCTGATTTCGCTGCCAGTTTAACACTTTTGGGCTTTTTCTTTACGGTAATGGTACAGCTTGCACTTTTATTGTTTGGTGTTGTTACTGTTATGGTTGCGGTACCTGGCTTCTTCGCCGTGATCCTGCCTTTTTTATCAACAGTTACAATCTTCTTTTTGCTGCTTTTCCATTTAAGGGTGCCTGCGCTGACACCGGATGGCTTCAGGTTCACAGTTAACTTAAATTTCTCTTTTTCTCCAAGCGTTTTTTTCTTCACATTTAGCTTAATTGAAGAAACGGTCTTTTTTACTAAACCTTTTACTGCCTGATTCAGTTTATTATAGAGTGCATCTACTGTTTTCTGGTCCGCATTTACATTTGCCAATACTGCATCAATCTGTGAGAACAGATCTTTTACGGCTTTCACTGTTTTGTCTGTGTACTTGCTGAATGAAATTGCCTTTGCACTTTGATAAGCACTGTTTAACTTTGTCTTATCTGCGCGTTTTACCAGCTGGCTTTCTGCAGCTTTTGCCTGTGCAAGTAAGTCTGAACCTTCTTTTTCAGATACATTAGAAGTATCTGCCAGAACTGTTTCGATTCTTGCCAGAACCTGCTTCATAGCGGCGAAACTGTTGGATGTATAAGCAGCATCTTTTCCGTTATAAGTATTGTAGATGGTTCTGAGACTATCAACTACATTCTTTTGTACTACTTTTACAAGTGATTTCTGTGCAGCTGTCATTCTGACAACGGCTGCGTCCAGTTTCGCCTGTGTCAGGTCTGTACTGTTGGCAATTAAGTTCTCTACTTCTTTGATTGCATTTTGTAAAGTTGTATAGGAATCTTTTGTATAATTGCCCTGTACTACTTTCTTTGCTTCTGTCAATGCGTTCTGGGCTTCTACGATATTAACAAGTCCGTTGATTGCATCATTCAGGTTCTTTGTTGCTGCATCTACTGCTTCCTGGTCCTTACGGTCTACGTTCTTGGCATTTTCCAGCGCTGATGCCAGTCTTGCGTAACTGTTTGCAGTGTAGTCACCCGCATTAATGGCTTCCGCCTGTTTAATCAATTCATCCAGGGTACCATATTTTACCAGATCTGCTGCTGCTTTTTCCAAAGCATCATAAGCTTCTTTCATCTCTGCAGCTGTTGTGTCCTGACTGTCTAATGCTTCTTTTGCTGCATCCAGTGCTTCTTTAAATACTTTCCAGGATTGTGCTGTATAATCTGCTTCCTTTAAGTCCTTGTTTGCATCATACAACTGCTGTAACTGGTCTTTTATATCTGTGCTATATTTCACACCGATATTATCTAAGATCAATGCATATGCAGATGTTGGATTGGAATCTGTAGGTTTTAAAATTGCTTTTTCATAGAAGTAAATCTGATAATCCTCAGCATCTCCCGTTGTAAAAGTTCCTTTAAATGTTGACTTTGTATTCTTATCTCCGGTGGTCGGGGTATGGTCCAGTTTTACCTCTGTAGCATTATCATGGTCTTTGAATGCCAGTTTACCATCTGCTCCCTGGCTAACCGGTTTCACATAGACTACATAATCGCAGCCATCTTCTAATGTATAATCAAAGGTTAAATCATAAGAAGTATTCGGCTGGAGTTTTAAACCGCTTTCATTGGTAACCACATATCTGCCCACTTCATTTTCGTTGAGTTTTAAGGAGTTTTCTCCATCTAATACCCAGGTCATTACTGGTCCGACTTTGTCTTCGCCCGGTTTTACAATTTCATTATTGTCATTTGCATTGCTTCTGTCGGATGCGATATGAATTTTTCTGGATCCGCCGCCATATTCTAACGGTCCCCAGCCTTCATAGGTGTTTTCAAAGTCTTCATAGAGCACATAATCTGAATTGTTTACATCATCTTCTTTTGTTGTATGCTGCCATACTTTTACGTCGTCAAATTTAACCACTCCATCGCCTTTTTCTGCGGTCAGCTTAATCTGTGCTGTGGTTACCCCTTCCGGAACGGTAAACTCAACATCCATTCTCTGCCATCTGGTTCCCACATACTTGAAGGAAGAACGGTGTACACCGTCTTTTCCGGTAACAAAGTTTGTATAAGGCTGACCTCCTATGGTCACTTCAATAGAAGATTTACGTCCGTTCTGAGTTTCTGTCCAGACACCTACGGTGTAGTCCTGACCCGGCTTCAGACCTGTCATTTCCTGGGTGAGTGTTCCACCCTCGCTCTTAAACTGCGCATAGCGGTCCCAACGGTTTTCGCTCATTTCTTTTGAGATATCATAGTTTTCTTTACCCGGTACGATCTCAATGGATGCATCCCCGGTTTTTTCCCATACGCCGCCTTCGTCTGCAAATTTTTCTGCATTGAATGCAAAATCTTTTGCAGGGCTTCCTTCGCCCCAGTCTCCTGCTGCTTCCAGTACCTGAGTGCTTGTAGAAGGATATAATACATATGGTGTATTTTTCTCGCTGTCGATGGTGATTGTGCCACCATTATTCGAGATTGTGCTAATTTTTACTTTTCCCTGTTGTGTGGTCTCATATAAATCAAAGGAAGCAACTTTCTTAAATTCATCTGTCAGTTCCCAGGTTGTGGGATTGCCTGTTGTATTCCAATGATACAGTTTTGCGCCTCCGTTAATATCTAACTTGTCGCCTGTTTTGATATCCCAGCTCCATGGAATCAGGGAAGTTGCCTCTCCAGCATGGCGTTCGCCTTCATCAGTTGTAGTTCCTGTATCAGCCCAGGATGAGATTAATTTTCCGTCCTGACGTAATTCCACCATCTTTGTTTCTTTATTTCTTGTGGAGGTAACATTTCCTTCAAACGTAATTTTGTCTGTTTCTGATTTTAATACACCAAAATGCTGCATGAATTTTGTAGGAAGTACTTCGTTGTAGAATACGGTCACACCCTGCTGTACATCGGTCTTAGAATCTCCCCAGGTAGTTACAACCGGGATTTTCTGTCCTTTGAATAAGGCGTTTCCAACAAAGATGTCCAAATCATTTTTAACCATTCTGTAAAGAACGCTCTTATTTCCTTTATTCGGATATCCAAGGTCGGTACCCCAATGGGTAAAGGTAACACCAGGCTCAATCGGTCCTGAGAACTCCGTACCTACTTTAACCCCAAGGTCATTGATATAATCTACTAATTTGTAAGCATTATAATCATTTCCTGTATATACATCAATATAGTAGAAATCCAGTCCTTTATCTCCTACTTTTGTTAAATCGTAAAGGTCTTTAAACCGTTTCTGAAGCTGTCCTGTTACAACATCTTTCGTCTGGTCTACATAGTATGCAGTATCAATCCAGTCCCAGCCTTTTGCAAGTCTGTCGCTTTGATATCCGGCTGCTGTAGCTCCGCTTAAGTTATTATAATATAATTCATTTGCATCCAGATGATATTCGGTAGCATTGAGATGTACACCGATGCTCATGTTATATTTATCGCCTTTGTCGATAAGGGTTTTGAAGTCTTCCACTCCACCCTGTCTTACTCCGACATTCGAGTAGGAAGGAATATCATCATCATGGCCTTCTGCCTGGTACCCTTTGTGAAGTACCATCTGACCAAATCCATCCATGTAATTATACAATACCTTACCTGTATCTAAGGAATTGAGGAATGGATCATTTGCCTGGCTGGCAAAGTTAAATGCAATATACATCATATTGTTTGCCATGTCTTTGGCGCCAAACGCTTCTTCCAGGATGTATTTCCGATGTGCTACTGCTGCATCCTGCCAGTCAACATTCTCGTCTGCATTTGCATCTTCTGTAATCACAATTTTTGCCCAGGGCAATTCTTCTTTATCGGTGGTGTCGCTGTAACGGTAAGTCCATTCTCCATTTCGGATCTGCGCTTTTTTCACCAGGGACTTTACGGATTTCTCCATTACCACTTTATTTCCGCCGGACATTACATTGTTTTCAATGGAAGCAGCCAGACCATTTCCACTAATCATTGCCATGGTGGTACCTTCTGCACCGCTCTTTTCCATTTGTGACATATCATCCGCTAATTCTTCGGATACACCATGCCATTGTCCATTTGATTTTGTCCAGGCATAAGAGGCGCCTTCCATCTTATCATCTGCATAAGCCCAGGTGTTTTCTCCCAGTGAAAATGTTTTTACTTTAACGCTGCCGTTTTCTGCAATATCTGTGACTTTAAATTCTACCACATGATTTTCTGCTACAGAAAGTGTTGCCTTTATGGTTACACCTTTATCTGCAAAATCCATTACGTATTCGAAGGTACTGTCATCTTTCTTTGTTCCGGTAACAGCCGGAGATACTTTTTCTCCGTTGAGAACTACGGTTCCCAGCTGATCTTCCTGACCTCTCATGGTCTTGTCATTCAGCTTATAGGAGAGAATACGTGGGAATGACTCATCAATCACAGCTGTCAATCCGTCTTTTTGAATCTCAACCGTTTTCTCATTTGCTGTAAATAACGGAAGGGAAGCTTCCTCAATCATTTCAAAATTATCAAATGTCAGTTCTTTGCTTCCATACCAGGACTTTATACCAAAGAGTCCGGGAGTATTTGTCATAGATTCCATGGTAACGGAACCCATATCTGTTACTAACCCATCTTTATCGGTAAATTTCAACTGTACGGTGTTCCCAATCAGGTCGATTGCTACCTTATAAGTTTCACCTGCTTTTAAGGAAAATGTCTTGCCAAATCCCTTGGTACTGTCATCTACATTTACACGCCAGTTTCCATTGATATCAACCTCTACCGACAACCCTCCGGTAAAGTCTGTGTCGCGGAAGACGAAACCATAACGTCCGCCCTGCATATCATCTCCAACGCTTGGTGTGAAATCAAATGTGGTATGCACATCTTTCATCGGAATTGAATCTTTATTTAAGAATCTGGTGACACCCGGTACTTTTATGGTCAGAGTACCTGCTTCAGTATTATGTATTGCATTATTGCTGCCATCAAGAGGTTTACTGGACTCCCAGTTAGGAGTATATAATTCCCCAAAGGTTTCTTCATATACACTGAGTTCCTCTGCACCCATTGCATCGATTTTTACATTCATTTTCCCGGCATTTGGATTGTAGATACCAAATCCGCCCTGTGTCTTATCATAAGGAACTTCTTTTACAGTTCCAACCGTCTGGTTATTCACCTTTAAGGTCAGATTTCCTTTTACTATTTCCACTCTGAGAATATAATCTGTATTAGCTGCAATTGCTTTGCTGCTTCCAATCGTTGTGACCTTTGATCCATTATCCAAAACCCATTCGGAAGCGGAGGTATTATAAACTTTTACATTTCCGATCTGAATTCCGCCAGCCAGCTGGTCTGCCTGCATTTTCACCTGGAATACGCCATGTTCCGGCATTCTGATATCGCTGTTAACAGCCGCTGCTTTTCCTGCAACTGCACCTTCCAGATATCCATTATTAATCTGAGGTGTTTCCAGGTTTTCCCAGTTAACCGCTGCAATTGTATCATAGTACTCTTCATAATATACTTTATCCAGCGGAGCTGTTGAGATATCCTCGAACTTTTCCGTATAAAGCAGATCATCCACATAAATCTTACCGGTCCCTGCTATTCCGGGATACCCCATTCCAATAGAAACCCCTGCCGGAATGTCAGCCGCAGATTTTTTTCCATTGATGCTGAGTGTTACTTTGTCTCCGGTAAATGAAACCGCCAGATCGTTCCAGGACTTTAACTTTGGTGATTCTGCTTCGCCTGTTAATGGATACGTCTGATCTCCTAAGACAAACTCCCATTTATTTTCATTGTACTGCACAATTCCAGTGCCGATCTTAAGACCAAGGTCCGCATTTTCTGTCTTTACTTTTACCCCAAAGGTTCCCTGTGATAATTCTACGGCATCTCTTAATTCAGCCATGCCGCTGACATTTGTTAAACTCAGAACCTTATTGGATCCTTCCTTTACAATTGCAGGTGAGCCCTGGCTCCAGTTTCCGGTGATACCATCCTGGAAATCATTTTCATATTTCACGATAGCTTCCGGCTCAATAATTTTATTTGTGTAGGTAACATCATCGATTAATACAGCAGTATTTCCCCAGGTACGGATACCGAACTGACCCGCTACACCATTTTTTAATACATCCAGTGTAAAGGTTCCTACCGGCTCTTTATTTAAATAAACAGTGATTACACCTTCCTGGAAGTTGATGATTAAGTCATTCCAGGTACCGTTAACTGGTTTTTGCATTTCAATACTAGGATAACCTGACTGATTTTCTACAACCCATTGTCCTCCATCCCAGTTTAACTCACGGAACTTATTATCCTTAGCACCAAAACGGAATCCAAACTGCTTCGGTGTGCTGTTAGCAGGTGCAACTGCTTTGTAACGAAGAGATAATGTTCCCTCTTTGATATCCGGGGAATCCAGATCTACCACTCTTCCTTTGCCAGCCGCAATCTTCAATACCCTGTTTCCGGTATCTGTTGTCTCGATTGATGCAGCATTGTTACTCCACTTTGGGGTATATTCCAGATCTTCATAATCCTGAACATATTCCACAACATTGGATGGCTTGTCCTTTGTACCTACACCTTCCACCTTGAAGTCGCTGATAGATATAGTTGCAGGTGCGCTATACCATTTAAAGATACCTACCTGACCTCTTTGGTTAGCCAGTTCATCGGTCAATACATCCGGAATAGCTTCATTAAAGATAACCGCATCATCTACCGCAATGATTACCTTATCTCCATAGAATCCTATCCGAAGTCTGTAATCTGTGTTTTCGGCTAAAACCGGTCCTGAAAAGCTTTTCCACGAACCACCTGCATTTTGAGCCTGAATCACCCAGCTTCCTTTCACATCATATCTTACAGAAATACCGTTTGAATCATCATTTGCCTTGAATAAAAAGCCGATTCTTTCTCCCTCCGACTGATATTTAAAAACAGTTGAAATAACACCAGAGGTAAGATACGGTGTATTATCCCAGGTAGCTGCAAACTCGTTGCCTGTAAGTGACTCAATTTTCATAGTCAGTCCATTATCTACCGTCGCTGTACCTTTACCGGCTTTATATGTAAATGGTTCCGGCTGATTGGACTGATAGTTATTACCATATGAGACTTTTTCCTGCCCTGCCGGTATGGCTGCATACATCTCATTCAACAGGCTGGCAAATGCTTCATCCGCACTAACTCCTTCTTCTGCCGCATTAGCAGCATTCTTCTCCTGCAATTCACTCTCGGTCTCTGCTGCCTCGGTTGCAGCCCCTTCCGATGGGATGCCTTCTGTTTCACTTGTTGATTCAGGCTCCTCTATATCCGTTGTCTCACTCTGCACCTCTGTTTCCTTTACAACCTCTGTTTCTATGGGTGTCTCCATTACCTCAGATCCATTCTCCTGCAGTTCTGCCGCATGCACAACCGCAGATGAGAAAATACCTTCTGCACTGGAGCATACCAGACATAGAGATAATGTAAAGCTGATTATTCTCGCCGCCAGATGCCTCTTGTTCCTCATAACTTTTATCCTCCTGATACTTATTATTACAGAAACCTTTTCCTGTTACCCACAGGATAAATTATATACTAATTTTTAGCAATATCTTCTATGCAAATAAGCAATATTCCACAAAAAGAGACCTCGATTACACAAGTGCACCTTAAATTTAACCACCGTTTTTCATTGAAAATTCATTGTTTTATATCTTTTGTATATTACGTTTTCTTTCTACTATATTGTCAAGTTAAAATACATATAAAATTTATTTTTATCCCGGCAGGCTGTCTTTTACACATAAAGTTCCATATCCTAATGTGGGATTTGGGTAGACCCGCTCTACATTTAAGGGCCTCGCTCCCCGGATCAGGTAAGCTTTCACTTTTTCTCCATATAAATAAGGATCATTTCCCATTACCATTCCCCACTGCATTAACATTGCGGCCGCCCCGGTCACAAAAGGCGTTGCAAAAGATGTACCGGAAACAGTGGTATATCCTCCTCCCGGTGCCGCTGTTGTGATATCTACTCCGGGCGCTGACAAATCTGGTTTAATCTGGCTGTTATCCCGGTTATATCCTCTTCCTGAGAAAGGTGCATAGGTTAAAAGCCTGGAATCGTAGGCACCTACTGCAATGACTTTCCTTGCAGTGGAAGGAATCGTCAGCGTTGTCTCTACCGTCGGCTGATAAAATCTCGTACCTATTCCCACCGCTGCTGATGCCGGAAGCCAGACATCATATCTGCCTTCTACAATTCGTTTTGGTGTGAATACCAGCCTCCAGATTCCGCTGTCGATATAAGTATCCCTTGGGATAAAATCAATATAGATCTCCTGTGACACACTGCTGGGGCTGGGCTCTCCATAGTAGATCAGCAGCTGTGTCCCGCCTGCAATATAGCGCTGTGGTCCCAACACTTCCTGCAATGGTCCGATCACCTGTCCTGACGGATGTACAATGCTGATGTCAAATTCATCCACATAAGACTTCCAGATCTGGAGATTTATACTCAGTTCATTATTAACTATCCCAAATTGTATCTCCACAGGCTCATTGTTTCGCAAAATTCCCGAAGTATGCCCCCCGGTACTCCCCTCATTTCCCGTTCCCACTGATATTGTTGATTTCCATAGATTTGATATATCATCAATATACGTCTCCAGCAGCCCGCTTCCATCATGTGATCCATACACGGTTCCAAAGCTGAGATTAATCGCAACAGGCTTCTGGTATTCGATAGACTTCCTTATCACATAATCCAGTGCCTGCATCAGTTCTGTCGTCCTGGGAAATGAATTTGGCCGCGCCAGTCCCAGTTTTACAACAATTATATCACTTTCATAGGCAACCCCCCTGTATCTCCCATTAGATGCCCTGCCATTACCAGCCGCTATGCCAAGTACCTGGGTACCGTGGCCACTCAAGTCCCTGGATGGCACAACCTGGGCAGCCTGAACTTCTCCTTCTGTTTCAGGGTTTAATGCGGCGTTGATCTGTGCCTGGTCAAATTCTGTTCCGATTTTAAATCCGGGGGGAGGGTTCCCCGGCAGTGTCTGATCCCAGATATTCAATATGCGGGTACTTCCGTTGGGATTTCGAAAATCAGGATGGGTATAATCCACCCCCGAATCAATGACTGCAACAATAATGCCCTCACCATTCAAATTAAATGCTGGCGTCTGCAGCACATTCATACAGGAAGCCGCTCTCCCCTGATTTACGGAAAAAAATAACCGCTTTGGCTTTTCAATAAATTCAACTTCCGGCTGTGCAGCAAGGAAATCAATCTTTGATTCCGGTAATGTTATAATTGCGTATTCATTAATTAATTCCACAACCTGAATGTCTTCGCTCTCAAGTCTTGAAATGTCTCCTGAGTACTTTACGATAATTTCCCATTTTTGGTCTACAGGATCATACCCCACGTCCAGGGTCAGGGATTTTTCCCGCTCTTCCGGTGTAGCATCCAGCGCCAGATTCAGAAGATTTTCTATTTTTTGATCATTTGCCATAACCTGTTCTCACCCTTAATCTGCAATTAAGGACGGAAGATTAAACAATCTTCCGTCCTTAACAATTATTATTACACTATATGATTTTACTTTGCCTGATATTCTATAATTTCATCCGGGCTGCTAACTGGCCAGGGTGCATCTTTCCCAAAATCCGGTGTTACATTTCTGGCCTGAATTGCTTCAACATTAAAGATAATTTCTATCTTTGCTGAATTAAATGCATTTGTCCATGAAGTTGGGATCTGCATGGTATAGATATTGTCCGCGCTTCCCTGATCTTTTAACAACGGAATCTTATCATTTCCAGTTACAATCTCTTTATAATAGATATAATCACCTTTCAGTACCCAGTTTTCACTTAAAGATGCTCCAAATTCAGAAGATCCATCTGGGTTAAACAGTGGGTAATCCACATCATTTACGTTTACTTTCGGTGCTGCTATTCGAATATAGGAATCCTGACTGTCTGCCGCTAAATTAATAGTAGGGTCTTTCCTAATAGGATCACCCGGCAATAATGACTGATAGTTTTCTTCTATATAATTAGGCTCTTTGATCTCTACGCTGACAAAACCAACTGCCAGTTTATTATTCACTGTATCTTTATCCGTGAACCAGGCTAACGTAGCTCCCACGGTCACGAGACCAACAAGGGCAGCTGTCGTAACCAACAGCGCTATTTTTTTCTTAACCATTACTCTTCCTCCTCTACACCTATGGCAGAATCCATCAAACGGATTAACTCTAATGTACTACGAAATGGCTGTATTCTTTTTTCTTCCACCCAGTTTACCGTTCCCTGCCATGTTTGATTTTTTCTGCTTTTCACTGTAACAATAAACGTCTTTTCTTCGTTTTTATTTGAACCATCCATACGATCTGAATCCATTCCTTTCCTCTGCCAGAGCATTCAACCGACCATTAGCAAACAATCTGTTTCCCTGCTGATATATAATCTGTAGTATGTAACTATAAATTCAACAAGCGTGTTTTCAAACTGCCTTTATCCGGTTGGCTGCTCCGCTTCACAGGAAGCGTCAGTGCAAGATTGGTGGCGTAGTGGGGTTACGTTCTTAATCTGCACGGTCGCTGCCTGTTGCATGGAACTGCCGGATCAGGCTATGAATTTTCAAACACGCTCTGGTAAACCTTACTGATTATTCTTATTCTGGTTGTGTTGGTGCCGTTGTTTCAGTTGTTTCCGTTTTATTTGTTTCTGCCTGAATATCTTTTCCCTCAGAATCTTTCCATCCTGTAATTAAACCTTCTGCATTTTTAGCTGGTGTAAAGCTATCAGCCTGAATTGCTTCGGCAAATACGTTAATCTTAAATGTCAGACCAGATACTTCATTGCCCCAGTTTTCCGGTATTTTAACACTCTGGAACAGATAGTCTGATGCGCCCGCTGTCATCGGTGCCTGATAATAATAGTATCCGTCTGTTGATAAGAACCATTTCTTTGTATCAATATCAATTAATGGCAAAATGTCTGTAATCTGATCCTGGCTTAAACCTACAAATTCAATTTTCGCACGAACATATGCATCTAAAGAACCGTCTGCTACTGTAATTTTAGGGTCTTTTACAATACTCTGGTTTGGCTTCACATCTGTAATTGTATCATCCGGATTTTTACTAAACTCCGGCTCTTCTAAATCGATGTCAACTTTCCCCATTGTTACAACGTTTGTCTTACTGTCTTTATCTGTAAAATATGCTAAAGTTGCTCCAACTCCGATTACTGCCACTAATGCTACTGCTGCTACCATCGTTAATATTTTTTTCTTTTTCATAATTTATTTACCTATCCTCTCAGTTTATATTGGTATACTGTAATTGTGGTACTTTTTATAGAATACACTATTAGGGTTTATATATTAATTATGGAAGTACTGATTAATTTGTCTCAGGATTCAATGCTCCATTTAATTGTTTTGTTGCTTCTGCCAGTGCAGTTGCTTCATCTATACCATCCGCCTGAATTGCAGCTGCCACAACTTTTACTGTACCTACAGTACCCTCTATCTTACCTTCTGCTTCTTTATTATATATAACGCTTGTAAAGACTGGAGGAAGTAATTGATCTGCATTCTTTTTCACTACTTTTGTATTATATTTATAGATCCCATTTAAATTTTTAGAAGAATCTGCCTTAACCCAGTTAGAACTATCCCAACCTTCAATTTTAAAGTTGTTACTTACTAATTCGTCTGCTCCGCTAACCTGTACAAATACCCAGCAATCAGCTGAATCAGCCTTAACCGTAACTACCGGTCTCTTAGCAACTTCCTGTCCGGGATACATATTTTTACCGTCAACTTCATCATTCCAATCTGTTTCTTTTGTAAAATCTGGATTTGTATTTCCAGTTTTTTCATCCAAATCAATATTAACTTTACCAACTGTAAATGTATTTTGTGCCACGTCTGTTGTGCTTGTTAAGTACGCTAAAGTTGCTCCAACCATTACCACACCTGTTAAACAAACTGCTGCTACCATCGTAATCAAACTTTTTTTCTTCATCCTATTATCTCCTATTCCTTTTCTTATTTATTTGCTCTTTATGTTTATCTATCTTATGTATCCAGTATATAACAATCCAGTCACACACCGGTCATACAGAGATAATAAAATGAAATTTTTTATTCTTTATTTGTTTCTTTTTTCGTGTCTTTTTTCTCTTCTTTACTAAATATTTCTGGTAAAAAAACAAGTAAAATCAGTATAATAAATATGCCGCAGATCCCTGCAATTCCAAGGGGAGTTTTGGCATAAATACTGATGTATCCCAGCAGAGGAATATGAAATCCTACCTTACCAATCACACTGGATGCTGCTACCGGTTCCGCGTCTTCTACTTCATTTGCATCTCCCTTTGTTGTGATTGATTGTTTCTCCTGATCCACATCTTTTATTCTATGTGTTACCACCGTATCGCTTCCCATATGAAAGCTAATTACATCCCCCACTTTTAAATCATCAAACGGAGCTTCCTTAACATAAGCAATGGAACCCACACCTATGTTGGGTTCCATACTTCCGCTTAAAACTGCCATCGTTTGATATCCAAAAAAGTGTGGTAAAATTAAGGCTGCTGCAACAATTGCTAATATAATTAATAATAAAGAACTTAATATCCCACATACTTTTTTTAACATCTTTTCTCCTCCAAGCTTCTCATGTTTCGTGTCATATATTTTTCTTTTTTAACAAAAATATCTATTATTTTGCACTATAAATCTTCCATATTCTATTTGCTGATTCCACATTAAAATCCCCGTTTTCGTCTAATGCAGATATCACTTCTCCTGCATTATTAACGGCTTCTGCCTGCACCGCTTCCTGATATAGTGTCATATCAAATGGTTCAAACTTATCTTTATCTTTTATTACATATTTGCTGAATAATGACCCTGTACTTTCTCCCGGTTGAACAACCGCATTATAATAATAAAATCCATCTTTTTCATTATAAATCCATAAATTATTCTGGTTTCCACCGGAAATGCCAATATTACTTTCTGCACTTTGGGGAGAAATGGTCATTCTCATACGGATAATACAGGCATTTTTTCCTGTATTTCTTACAGACGGCTCCTTAATACCTTCTGAAGCAACAATATTTTCTTCTATATCTGTTGTCACATTTCCTACGGTAAAAGTATTTTCTTTTACCGTAGAAACATCTGAATATAATGCAATAGTCATACCAGTAATACCTATTGCAGCCACACATGCCAGCACCAGAGTGGCCATCAATGCTTTTTTATTATTTATAAATCTATTCATTTTATCCACTCCTTAATTTTTATTTCCTGTCTGCTTTACACGATCAGGTGTAATTATAATGTTGCCATTCTCATCCATGGTGAATTTATTAATCACGACATCTGTATGGGAATAATTATCAGAATTAGTACGAATATTCTTAAATGATACCGTCTGTTCAGATGCATTTTTAGTTAATTCTGCTTCTTTTATATTGCCGCCTTCGCATTCATATCTTATAGTTTCCAACTCTGTTACTTCATAAGTTCCCAGTGGTAAAAGTTCAAAAGTTTTTTCCTGAGTCATTGGATTACCACTTTCAAAACGCATGGTATATTCAAACATTTTTCCGGTTTCTAAATGTCGTATCTGGAAAGTAAAAATTGGATCACCATTTTCATAATTTGCAGTATCAATTGTCTTTTTAATCGTTAAATTTCCTAATAACAAAGTATTTGTTACGATGACTTCTGCGTTCTTTTTAAATAATAGTTTACCGGAAGCTTTTCCATCAGTGCTCAGAATATCTGCATTTTTCACTTCGTAAGTTTCTTTATCGTATTTGGTAAAGTTCTTATTTAATTCATCCAAATTAGATTCCTTTACTTCGAAACTTGTTCCTGACGGAATCTTAGGAATTCTAATTTGATCGCCTGCTTTTACATATATCTTACCTTTTACTGCGTGCTCGCGGTTTTCGTCTTCTTTTGCCTCATTTCGAATAAACTCACCCTCAAACAAATGACCACCTACTGTAACGGTTAATTCATAAGTATCTTCAGAGGAACCAGAAGTTAATACTTTTTCAATTACCAGATCCTGCAAATTATCTCCGGTACAAAAATTTTGAAAGTTAACTGTAAGATCTGTGCCAACTACAAGTGCCTGGCTTCTGATGATAAAGCTAGACCCGTCCTCACCCTCAATAATTGAACCATTTGCTGTTGTTAACTGTACATCATTCACAATAAATTCATCATACTGGTTCTGAACAACATCTGTCTCTTCAACAAAATACTTTTTCCCCATATCAAATTGTGTGAATTGGGCTGTCTGGCCATGTTTTAAAGTAAAACTGCCATCCTCTTCTGTCAGCATTTCTTTTGTTTTGCTGCCATCGATCAGTGTATATGCTCCATCCTTCACCAAACTATATTTTGTAGAATCATTATTACGGATTACATCTCCATTCTCATCTTCTACATAAAGTTTAAAATTAAAGTTTACGTCACTGAATGACCCTTCATTTATATTCCCAATTTCTTTTGTAATATTAACACTTCCCTTAGGAACTGTAGGGATATTAAATTTTAGTTTGCAGTTAGATGCTCCGGCACCACGCTCCATGTAGAATACTTTAATTTCATGAGCCGTATAGTTTTTGAAATAGTTCTCTCCTTCGGCAAATTTAGACATATCTGCATTTGCTGCTTTAAATAAAGCCTTTATGTTTGTAGGAGTAACACCCTGAACATTTACATCTCCTGTTTGGAAATTAATGCTTCCGCTGCGTGCATCATGACATCCCCCAATATCCAATACCAGAACTCCGTCAATGAAAACCCACATATCATCATCACCGTTAAACTCAAAAACCATAGGACTTCCGTCAACGATACCGTCTTTCGGCTGTGCAAAGGATGCACTCATATTTAAACCGAAATGATATGTCGTTCCCTGGGTTTTATATAATTCTTCTCCATATCTGGCATCATTTTGGCTTAATGGATTTCCCTGTTCGTCATAATAATTTTTGTTCGTACTAAGTTTTCCATTCTCTATTTCATTGTAAGGCATAAAATTTCCACGCTGATAGTAGAATATATTGGCATTATTTGGCGTACCGATCTGCTTGTATACAGAGAAGTTCCCAGCATTATCTCCTGTTTGATTTAAGTAAGCATAGTTATCAAAACTACTATAGTAAAAATACTTACTTTCGTCGTATACACTTTTCAAAAACAAGTGATTTGCGTTTGCCTGAGTTGAATACCCACCCTGTGGATCAAACCATTCTTTTAATGTAGTTCCTCTGAGATCTTTGTTGCTTCCTGATTTTCTAATTGCTTCACCAAATTTTGTACTAAATACCGGGTACCCGTCTGCATCTAATTTGTTTTGCACCATCCCCTGTTTGACCCCTCGGCCATATTCTGTCTCATTCCATACTCCGCCTGTAAACTGATGTTCATTAAATGGATATCTAAACATATTCAGTTCAATACCTTTACCTGCACTATCCACTGTATCAACTGTTTCCAGTTTGTCAATGTATTCGAAATATAATTCATCTCCAGCCTGCACATTATAGGTACTGTTGTTTTCACTCAGTTTCACTTGCCAGCCATTGTTATTAGAATTTTTCCAAAGCATGACATTATTAATTTCTTTTGGTTCATTCCAATTTCTGGATGTCATATATGCTCGTGCAAACGATTTATTTTCCAGGGCTTTTTCGTTTTCTTCGTCTTTGCTTTGAATCCATTCACTTATCTGGCTGGGAGATGCCTGCGGCCATGATCCCGATGTCAACTTATCCAAACTAATATCTTTTTTCAGTAAATCATTTCCACTTTTATCAACAATGTGGATATTTAAGCTCTGAGTTGTAGTTGATTGACTCGTTCCATTCTTATTTGTCCAAACAAGTGTAAAAATGGAAAAACTGTTAACTTGAAAATTAGTAGTAACCACTTCTTCTTTTTTATTTACATCTACGGATGCATGCTTCACTTCTTCAACAACGACATCCTTATCTTTGCTTTCATTAAAATGGTATAATGCAACATTCTGTTCTATATCGTTTTCTGCATTATCATCCGTTGTATTTGCTGCATTTTCCGGTTTTACACCCTCTTTAAAATCCATAGTCACTGCTACTTCTCCGGAAGGTTCCACCTCAACACCATCTTTTACAAAACTAATATCATATGCCAAAAATCCTGTAATTGTATCAACCTCTGATTTAACATTGGCTTTTAACAGACTCTCTACTCTGTCTAATTCCTCTTTTTCCACAACCGGCACAACTTTCAGTTCAGCTCCTCTTGGAAGAATCCCTGCTTCGCTTAAAACTGCCTTCACCGTTACCTGGTCATCATCGTATGTATATTCCGTTGTTGTATCCGCTCCATTCCAGGCGATTGCGAACTGGTTTACGTGATCTGATTCAAATGCAACTGCGCCTACTGCTAAATCGGAATCGCAATTTAAAACAGTTGTTTTATCTTTCAGGTCTGTTACATTAGTCTTTCCAACTTCAATTTCATCTGCTGTGAACTGTAAAACCTGTGCCTGAGTTGCTTTTAAATTCATTCCTTCGGTTTTGAAGATTTCAGGAAGGACTGCATTTTTGAAGTTGATGAAAACTTTCATTTCATCATTTATCTGATAAACCACACCATCTTTTTCAAAATAAATTTCATAAGCGTTAAATCCATCAATTGGTGCCGCATCTTTTTCTGCTTTTTCATTTATCAAGTCATTGATCTTGTCATAAGCAGCTTTTTCTGCTTTATCTGATTCCGGGCTGTTATCTGAAATTGTTTTATTTATAATGGGTTTAACCACTAACGCTGCATCTGCCAAAACGGCATCCACATTCTTTAATGACACTTCAACTGTCATCTCATCGTTTTCAAAGAGATATTGTGACTGCATTTCTTCCGAATTGCTTTCTGTCTCTGTCAAAGCGGTTTCGCTTGTCTCTGATGTCATTTCGGTCTGCATTTCTTCCTGACTTTCACTCTGTACTTCACTGTCAGCCTCTGTCTCAGGAATACTTTCTGCAGCCGGTTCCGTATTTATTTCAGTTTCCGGTAATGAAGCAGCTTCTGTTTGTACCTCAGTCATTACGACTGGTTCTGTCTGTGCATCTGCCGTTTCACTTTCCACCGGAGCTGCTGCCTCAGCCTGACTGGTTTCATTAAGCATTTCTGCCTCTGCTGCCGTCCCCGGGATTTCTGTGTTATCCGATTTATCCGCCGCCAGTACTACTCCATTGGAACCTAAAGCAGATACGATCATGGCCATACATAAAAGGATTGCAGTTAATCTTTTTTTCATTCTTATTTTCATGTGGATCCTCCTCTGATATACTATCTATTCTCTTTCAGATATCAACTTATCCCGTTAATTCTTCGTTTTATAGATTTACTATATCAAAAGCAAGTCACAGCAAACAAACTAAGTGAAAAAATATGGTGATATCATAAATCTGATATCACCACATGATCTGTTACTATTTGTATCATCTGAATGGCACCTTCAAACCTGTCCAGCATTTCCCCCTGCAGGCTATGTACCTCTCCCTGCCAAGTAGAATGCCTTCTGCTGGTTACGATAACATCAAAGGTTGCCATTGTGCCTTTTTGCTTTAAAATTTCCTCAATATCCATTTCACTGTTTGGATTCATCGAAAAAAAAGAATGTGAATGCTCTTTTAAAAAACTCCTTTTTTCCTGAAACGCCTGGGGATAACCCGCTGCATCAAAAATTTTATCCACCTCAATTAAGAGGCTGGAAAGATCCTGAAACTTTATTTCATCCTTTGACAACCTGGTGTAAGCCCTGCCCTGAAAATAAATATCTTTTTTTTCGTCTATACAGATTCTAAGAGCATTCATCAAGTAATAAGACTGTATCTTTTCCACAAATGCTCCTCCTATTCGTTGCTTATATCCCCAAAATTAATTTCTTCCAGACTGCTTCTTATGTTAAACTTCTTCCACTTTCCCGAATTATAAAAATTGTCTTCAATTCTCTTCAATACCATCTTCCCGGATTCATATGTACATGTTGGCAGCAACACTACATATTGTGACCCGCTGTACCTGGCCGCTACATCTCCTGCCCGAAGACAACCAAAAGCATCCTTTACATGATCCATGGCCCGTTTCAGCATGGAAAGATAAGTTTCTGTCCCCTTTTCAATATACTGGGGCGGATTAATCGTGATCAGCGCAACATGAACTGCCATTCCAAATCTCTGCGCCTGCCTCGCCTGCAGCCTGTATATTTCACGGAATATCCCGTACTTGCAGAGAAATACCCCCTGTGGTTTCGCTGCTTCACACAGATCGTCCTGAATTCTTTTAATATCCAGTTCCTGGCTGTTCATTTCATTTAACAGCGATTGATATATTTCTTCCAGCTGGCTGGACGGTTTCACACCCAGATTTTCATACAAATGTTCAACCGCTCTTGTATAGTACTCCTGGGCAATTTTCTCTTTGTGCTGTCCAATAAAAGACTTTATCAGCAGATAGTACAAATATTCATCCAGGGAGTCCATGGATATTGCCTTGCTGCAGACATTCTCCATCTCCTCATAGCTGCCCGCTTCTTCATATAATTCCGCCAGGCTTTTTACTGCCGACAAAAACATGGAATGATAATAAGCAGACAGTGAAATCACCCAGTGTTCGGATGAGATCTTAGGCAGATACATCCCGGTGTACAGATCAACCGCACGCCGATACTGAGTCATTTGAGCCTCTGCATCGTCTTTTATTCCTTTTGCATTTTTACAACACAATTCAAATTCTTCACAATCCACCTTAACCGTTACATCCGGATTCCAGTAGTATGATCCCCGTCCCGTCAGAATATAATCTGAACTGCCCAGCACCTTCTTCATAATATTCCTAAGACGGTACATCAGGTTTTTTAATGCCCCTACCTGATTATCAGTCTCATCCTCATTCCAAAGAAGATCTCCAAGCTCCTGCACCTGGATCATTCTGTTTCTGTTATTTAAAAAATAAGTTAAAAGCCTCGTAACCATGACAGAACGAATATTATCATCATTCAAAATATTCTTTCCGTCAGTCACCTGAAAATCGCCAAACATCTTCACATGTAATTTGTTCAATTTATTCTCCATATTAGCCATAAGACATTATTCCTGTCATTGTGATTATTTTATGCCAATGCCCCATATCATCAGAACAATGATATGGGGTATCTGCAAGTTATCTATGCCTATCATAGCACTAATATTCTCATCATGCAATCTTCAGGGCCTATTATATTTACATCTTTCATAAATCTTAATAATTTGCTTCCATTATCTGCGCCTTCTGGAAACTACTGTCTTTATTCCAAATGCTGCCGCTGCTGCAAGCAGGATTCCAAGTATAACATATACAACTGTATAATCATTTTTTACCTCAGGAGCCTTTGCAAGCGGTACATCTTCGTCTTCTATACTAACCGTTTCCTGTTCCGAATCAGTCTCAGGAGAATCTGCCAGAGGAACCTGTTCATCGGGAATATTTACCGTATTCTCATCTGCTCCCGGCTGAGTATTGTTATCAGGAGCTGCCTGCTGATTGTTATCAGCATTATTCGGCGTATTGTTGGCATTGTTATCTGCAGTATTATTTGGTGTCGTATTATTTGGTGTTGTGTTTGCCGGTGTATTGGCTGGTGTTGTTACCGGCGTATTATTTGCTGCCGGGGTTGTCGGTGTAGTCGGCTGGTTATTATCCGGCGGATTCGGCGCTTCTGTAGCCGGCGGGTTTGTCTGCGGCTCCGTCTGCTGTACATTGGATTGATTTGCGGTATAGATAAACTGGATTTCAGAACTGGAGTCTGACAATACTACCGATTTCGATTTCTGATCTACGGTATAACCGCTGATCAGTAATGCGGATTCTGTAATTTTATTTCCGCTCTCGCCCATTGTAACTTTCGTTGTGGCAAGCTGATTTCCATTTGTATCCATATATTTTACTGCATACTCTAATCCGTTTACAACTGGAACATATTTGGCAACATATATTTTTTTCCCGGTTACCTCCGTTCCGGCTTCCTGGGGTTCCTCACTCCATTCCTTAAAGACATATCCGGTTTCCGGAATAGCATAAGGACTATTGGGAAATCCCTCACCATACGGGATATTGTAAACCACTTTCTTACCGTCGCCCTTACTTAAAGTTCCATGGGAACCTCCGCGAAACACGATCTCATAACTTTTTGCCGCTTCTGCAGAAAGTACAGGCACTGCCAAAAAAATCATCAAAAAGCATATCATCAGCATACTTATTTTTTCATTTTGACTCCTCTCCTTTCCCTTTCCTTTTATGGCCTGCTGCTATAAAAATGACAACACATAAGCAGGCACCCATCATGCCGGCAAAAAGCAGAATTGGCGTATTATCACCTGTTTTTACTTTATTCGTAGTCTGATTTGTACCGCTGCCGCCATTGGTATTTCCATTGTTATTATTGTTGGAATTGTTATTATTTGTATTTCCCTGATTTTTATTAGTGTCCGGCTCCGACTGGTTCGCAGCATCGTCATGTGCAACCCGGAACGTAAACTGGATAATACCTTCTGTTTCCTGATAGCTGTTATCCATAGAGTCGCCGTCTACATAAACTTCCATATCAATGTCAGTGGATTCTCCTTTGCCCAGGCTTTCCAGCAGGAAGTTTTCTCCCATATATCCTTCTGAAAGGTTAGAGGTATCTATAGAAGCATACTCATCTGTCTGAACCGCTGTTCCCACAGCTTGTGGAGTCAGGACCCTGGGCGTGTTAGGACGGGAACCGGAGCCTGTACTTGTCCCGGAGGTATTTTCAGAAGGAGCAGGAGCCGGATCGTCCGAATTGCCGCAGCCTGATAAAATGATACTGATTATTAACAGTATCATCAGAAAGGCATATTTATGAAGTTTGCAGGGATACATAGTAATACCTCCCTCTCTCTGAGCATTTTCAATCACGTTTTATTTTGCTGTAATAATGCCTATTATAGCAATGCTCTGAAGTAAATACAATATATTTTGTGAAAATCATTCCGTGTGACTGGAGTGTGACATAAAACCATTATAATCAAAATATAAAGTGCATCAGTATTATTAAATGCCAGTACTGCTTTACCTTTATTACTGTGGATTACAGCTGTTGATTCACAGTTTTATGCACGGCAGTTCTGATAGTTACAAGGAAGGAAAAAAGCTATGAAAAAGAAAAATTTCATAATAATCGGCGCAGCAGCAGTGCTTATTGCGGCGACTTTGATAAGCGGGACGGTGGCATCCTTTCAGGCGGAAACAACTTCTAAAAATAAAATCAGTGCCGGAAATATTGGGATTCAGCTTATGGAAGAAACGGCAAATGGCGGGAAAGAAATAAAAGAGGGCGATATTAAGAGCATTACCGGAATGCCGGGCGATAAAATACCGGAGGCAATTTATGTGGATAATATAAAAGATAATCCGCTGTATTTAAGAGTAACATTGCATAAAAGCTGGGAAGACCGCAATGGTGAGAAAAATCCGGAAGCAGATGCAAATTATATCTCCATTTTAACCGATCAAAAGCAAGACTGGATTATTCAGGATGATGATGAAAATGGTGAAGAGATGTATTTTTACTATCGCAAGCCCCTGAATGCAAAAGAGTCCACCTCAAAAATAATGGATTTTATACAAATCGGAAATATACCAAGTAAAGAACAAAATCTTTATACAGGACTTTCCATCGCTTTTGATGTAGAAGCAGATGCGATCCAGGTAATCGGAGCGGAAGATGCCATGCTTTCGGAATGGGGACTGGAAGTAAAAATCGATGCTGACGGAGTTCTTCAGGAAGTTGAGGAAGAATAAATATGAAGAAGAAAATAATTAGTTTTTGCATAATATTGACCTTGCTTTTACAAATGAATATGGTGGTATTTGCTGACAGTGATACCAACGTTACCTTTGATGGTGATGCCAAGGAATTTATATTTTTAAACGGAAGCAATGAT